>Ga0209278_1000054_pt1 | contig 233921 bp, 195 predicted proteins | sample JI81BgreenDNA_FD_187504 | JGI IMG/M metagenome (GOLD analysis project Ga0209278, IMG submission 187504) | Wastewater effluent complex algal communities from Wisconsin, to seasonally profile nutrient transformation and Carbon sequestration -... | ecosystem: Engineered > WWTP > Effluent > Algae... | reverse complement strand
AGTACAATAAAACAATCATCCATTTATCGAAAATCAAAACTTTAATTCTTGGTACTTTTTCTTCATCCCAGCGGGATGACATGTTTATAGAAAAATAAATCCAATCCATTTTTCACGACCCCAGAGTGGGTCGAAGAATGTTGTTTTTAATTGCAGATGGCAAATTGCAGATTGCAAATTGAAAATTTTTAAATCTTGATGATTTTGGTTCTTTCAAAACCTTCCAACCTTTTAACTCTTCAACTATTTTTCATCGTTCTTTTCCTTGATGAAAAGAACCAAAAATAAAGACGATACAAAAACGCTTCGTTTATTCTGCGCTCAAGCACAATCGCCAACAAAGGCTGAATAAACCCTGCTTTGCTCCCGCTTGGCCGCCACATGTATCGTCATTGCCTTCACACGGTTTTGCTTTTAATTTGATGATTTTTGTTCTTTCAAAACCTTCTCAACTTTTTAACTTTCAACTTTCAACTTAACCTTCTTCTTGGTACTTTGTACAATTTTCATAGTACAATAAAACAATCATCCATTTATCGAAAATCAAAACTTTAATTCTTGGTACTTTTTCTTCATCCCAGCGGGATGACATGTTTTTAGAAAATAAATCCAATCCATTTTTCACGACCCCAGCGTGGGTCGAAGAATGTTGTTTTTAATTGCAGATGGCAAATTACAGATGGCAAATTGCAGATTTTTAAAACCTTCTAATTTTTCAAATTAAACTAATCATTCAATTCCTTATTGGTGCGATTAAAGTCGCTGAATGCCCATGCGCCAACAAAACTTTTGTAAATTTCAATTCCTTATTGGTGCGATTAAAGTTTTATAAACATCAGTTGATGCAGCAGCTGGAGTAAAATTTCAATTCCTTATTGGTGCGATTAAAGTTTGCCGGCAAAGTTCATAAGCGCAGCCTCAGAGCTGATTTCAATTCCTTATTGGTGCGATTAAAGTACAACAAAAGCAGGTAAATTAATTACCTCTACTTTAAATTTCAATTCCTTATTGGTGCGATTAAAGTAAAGCTTTTTCTTGTTTTTCGGTTAAAGCAAAACCTATTTCAATTCCTTATTGGTGCGATTAAAGTTTTGTTGTCAAAATCAAACGATTTCCGGTTAAACCATTTCAATTCCTTATTGGTGCGATTAAAGTATGATAACGGGACTGCAAATCAATTTTCTAACAAATTTCAATTCCTTATTGGTGCGATTAAAGTTGGTTGTTTAAATGCAATAAAACAGTATCAATTGCTATTTCAATTCCTTATTGGTGCGATTAAAGTCGCGCTTTAAAGGCTGGTGATACTTTTTCGGGCGAAAATTTCAATTCCTTATTGGTGCGATTAAAGTATTTTCTTCATCTATTTCAAATCCACTTTCAATAAAATTTCAATTCCTTATTGGTGCGATTAAAGTATGGCGAATTTCCAGTTGTGGCAACTAAAGCAGTAACATTTCAATTCCTTATTGGTGCGATTAAAGTTTGAAGAAAAAGAAAGCACATTAACCTTATTCTAAAAATTTCAATTCCTTATTGGTGCGATTAAAGTTTTACTTTTCAAAAAAAGCAGAACAAGAAGGACTAATATTTCAATTCCTTATTGGTGCGATTAAAGTCAATTTAATCACGTCTAAAATGGTTCGTGACGGGATATTTCAATTCCTTATTGGTGCGATTAAAGTGGCGACATGAAAAAACGGTTGCCTTTCTATTGGTAAATTTCAATTCCTTATTGGTGCGATTAAAGTTGAAGACTTTGCAATTAGGCTTCAGTCAGTTCAAATATTTCAATTCCTTATTGGTGCGATTAAAGTCTTTAAACGCCTCGCCTATATACCTTTTCTTAGGAAATTTCAATTCCTTATTGGTGCGATTAAAGTATGATGCTAGAATCTGGGCTAATGCTATAATCGGGGAATTTCAATTCCTTATTGGTGCGATTAAAGTAGAAGTCACGCAAGTAGATAGCGAAAATTTACTATTATTTCAATTCCTTATTGGTGCGATTAAAGTTCCAGCTTCTGTTATCTGAATGTACATGTGTTCATATTTCAATTCCTTATTGGTGCGATTAAAGTAGATTATGCTAATCTACATTTGAAAAATAGAACTATATTTCAATTCCTTATTGGTGCGATTAAAGTCTCAATATCTTCTTTTTTTACGCCTTCAAAATCTTTATTTCAATTCCTTATTGGTGCGATTAAAGTAGGCATTTTTTCTCTTAACTCCGAACCTTTAGCTAGATTTCAATTCCTTATTGGTGCGATTAAAGTTGCTGGTGTTGGTTGCTGCATCGCCAATGTTTTCAAATTTCAATTCCTTATTGGTGCGATTAAAGTTTATTATCAAAGATTAGATTCTATTGCAAAAACAATATTTCAATTCCTTATTGGTGCGATTAAAGTATGCTGGAATTATTCCTTTAATTGATCGATCTGTTTATTTCAATTCCTTATTGGTGCGATTAAAGTAGAATCAGGCCAAAGCGTAGATCTTAAAAAACTAAAATTTCAATTCCTTATTGGTGCGATTAAAGTTTTTAACCAAACAATTCGATCAATGAATTCATCAATATTTCAATTCCTTATTGGTGCGATTAAAGTTAGAATAAAGGCAAATGAAGCAAGCGCAAAAGCAGAATTTCAATTCCTTATTGGTGCGATTAAAGTCAAGTTTACGCTATCGCTTTCATTCTTGCCATACTGATTTCAATTCCTTATTGGTGCGATTAAAGTTGGCGCTTTGGCCTGCTTTGTTTATTACTATATGCAATTTCAATTCCTTATTGGTGCGATTAAAGTCCCATTAAAATCCTTAAAATCAAGGATTGAACCCTTAATTTCAATTCCTTATTGGTGCGATTAAAGTTCAAGGAAATTGGAAAGATAGCAAAGGCGCTGTTATATTTCAATTCCTTATTGGTGCGATTAAAGTATGGAGGTGTAATTTCAATTCCTGCTAATATGTGTATTTCAATTCCTTATTGGTGCGATTAAAGTAAGAGTTTTTGAATCTGAAGACAAAGGTTCACACTTATTTCAATTCCTTATTGGTGCGATTAAAGTGTTACAGGCAATTGATAACTAGAATCATCAGGGCTATTTCAATTCCTTATTGGTGCGATTAAAGTTATTTTCAAAGCTGGCATAAAAAAAACAACAGGCATATTTCAATTCCTTATTGGTGCGATTAAAGTATTAATCCTGATGGTTTCCATTTTGAAAGTATAAGTATTTCAATTCCTTATTGGTGCGATTAAAGTAACTCCGAAGGTTCAATGTAAAACACTCCCGTAAACACATTTCAATTCCTTATTGGTGCGATTAAAGTATGAGTGCCTACAACCATAGGTATATCAATACCGTTAATTTCAATTCCTTATTGGTGCGATTAAAGTTTTTTTTGACCGAAACGATAACAGCGTCTTACAGCTATTTCAATTCCTTATTGGTGCGATTAAAGTAATTTCGCGCGCCTGAACTAAATAAGCGGCAACTAAATTTCAATTCCTTATTGGTGCGATTAAAGTGTTCGATAGTCATTCCGTCAACATAAACAGTAAAAATTTCAATTCCTTATTGGTGCGATTAAAGTTTAACCACCGTTGGCTTTGCGCCCGGCTGTGGAATGATTTCAATTCCTTATTGGTGCGATTAAAGTCAATAGAACCATTGTGGTGAACATTACGAAAATGGTATTTCAATTCCTTATTGGTGCGATTAAAGTGATGATTTTTTGCGCTGGAATCATATTTTTGAGCGTAATTTCAATTCCTTATTGGTGCGATTAAAGTAATAAATTTTCATTTTTCTTTTGCCGTTTTCATCCCTATTTCAATTCCTTATTGGTGCGATTAAAGTCAATTTCTGGAACAAATGCTGTTGCTATTGGAACAAAATTTCAATTCCTTATTGGTGCGATTAAAGTAAGCGTCCATTGACCATAAGCAAAAAGCATATCTTTATTTCAATTCCTTATTGGTGCGATTAAAGTTTGATTAAAACTCCATTTAAATAATTGCCTCCGGATTTCAATTCCTTATTGGTGCGATTAAAGTAATAAAAGTTCAATGTGGATTTTCAACTTTAGATTCATTTCAATTCCTTATTGGTGCGATTAAAGTAAATACAGTTGTTGAACTAGACATCAAAAAATGGATATTTCAATTCCTTATTGGTGCGATTAAAGTTGGAGTCGAAAATGTAATCGGTCTGTATTTATACAATTTCAATTCCTTATTGGTGCGATTAAAGTCATATAACCACAATAACAAGGTTCGTTGATACCTTCATTTCAATTCCTTATTGGTGCGATTAAAGTCGGTTGAATTAGACCGTGTTGCAATTAATGGAGCTTCATTTCAATTCCTTATTGGTGCGATTAAAGTGGCTTAGGTATAGCGATTGCAAAACGGTTCTAAAAATTTTCAATTCCTTATTGGTGCGATTAAAGTCCTGCAAATAAGCCCCTGAAACTTTCGCCTTCTGCTTTTTCAATTCCTTATTGGTGCGATTAAAGTAACCCTATGAAGGTTTACAGCAGATTACCAAACAATTTTCAATTCCTTATTGGTGCGATTAAAGTTTCATAGGGTTTAGTTAATTGTTTAATTTTAAGGGTTTTCAATTCCTTATTGGTGCGATTAAAGTATCAGATCACTAATCTTGCGAATCGAATGCAAAACAGATTTCAATTCCTTATTGGTGCGATTAAAGTTAAGATTCACAGTAATGACTAACAACAGTGTTTATATTTCAATTCCTTATTGGTGCGATTAAAGTATAGCAACTCTTACCAATCCTCTGCTTTCATGCTCCATTTCAATTCCTTATTGGTGCGATTAAAGTTACATCCAAAACGGATGGGTAGGTAATGCAATTCTTATTTCAATTCCTTATTGGTGCGATTAAAGTGGGACATTTTCCTGAGAAATATTTAAACGAAACTGAATTTCAATTCCTTATTGGTGCGATTAAAGTTTAACCATCTGAATGCGCAGCCGCTTGAGGAGCTGCATTTCAATTCCTTATTGGTGCGATTAAAGTTTTAAATGGGCGGTAACGTTTTGCAGCTAAAAGAGGATTTCAATTCCTTATTGGTGCGATTAAAGTAAATTAGTTTAATCAAGATAAAGGGAGCGCCCACTAATTTCAATTCCTTATTGGTGCGATTAAAGTAACCACTTGCACCTATAAGCGCATAAACATTGCTGTATTTCAATTCCTTATTGGTGCGATTAAAGTAACGAAGTTGAACATAATCCGCTCACAGAAAAACCCATTTCAATTCCTTATTGGTGCGATTAAAGTCAGAAGAACAATTAAACCAATACGCCCAAAACGAATTTCAATTCCTTATTGGTGCGATTAAAGTCATAGAGGTAACATTTGATTCAGTAAAAGAATGGGATATTTCAATTCCTTATTGGTGCGATTAAAGTAAAATTTTAAAAGAGGAAGTAGGGAGTTCTACTTAATTTCAATTCCTTATTGGTGCGATTAAAGTTTTAGTTGAATATCACAATACATTTATATACAACAATATTTCAATTCCTTATTGGTGCGATTAAAGTTTTGTTCCTTTTGTTTTTCCAATTTGCTTTCATATTATTTCAATTCCTTATTGGTGCGATTAAAGTTTTTAGCGCATTTCATTTTATCGCATCCCTTTCAATATTTCAATTCCTTATTGGTGCGATTAAAGTCTGCTTGACAATGTATCGGGCGAAGCGTTGTTTTTTATTTCAATTCCTTATTGGTGCGATTAAAGTTTTGTTTCAACTCTTGCAAGCCTGTTTCTATTGTTATTTCAATTCCTTATTGGTGCGATTAAAGTATTACAACTTTATAGTTTCTTGTACCTAAATTAAGATTTCAATTCCTTATTGGTGCGATTAAAGTAGAAGCCGTGGAAATAGCCAACCAAGTCGATTATTAATTTCAATTCCTTATTGGTGCGATTAAAGTATGGATTCAATCATTAGGAAATTAAATCCAAACCCAAATTTCAATTCCTTATTGGTGCGATTAAAGTGCGCGAATACGCAGTTTTTTGTAAATCCGTTGCTAATTTCAATTCCTTATTGGTGCGATTAAAGTGGATGCGATAAAATGAAATGCGCTAAAAATTTCGAAATTTCAATTCCTTATTGGTGCGATTAAAGTACCTAAACACTTAAAACTTTTCACTCCTGTGGCTGATTTCAATTCCTTATTGGTGCGATTAAAGTGCCTAATATTTCTGCCTATCTCATTACGCTCTAACAATTTCAATTCCTTATTGGTGCGATTAAAGTAATCAAATACAATGTAGCTTCTATCACATTCAACCTTATTTCAATTCCTTATTGGTGCGATTAAAGTCTTTAAAATGTCAGCTCGGAAATCGGTAAATGATTATTTCAATTCCTTATTGGTGCGATTAAAGTAACTCTTTAGCCGCGGCAACTTCTTCGCGTACCAATATTTCAATTCCTTATTGGTGCGATTAAAGTAACTTCCATCTCTTCTGTGTTCTGATAATTAACAACATTTCAATTCCTTATTGGTGCGATTAAAGTTTCGGTTACAAATGTTGCTTGGTGTGGTGGGCATGATTTCAATTCCTTATTGGTGCGATTAAAGTTAAATTCAATGTTAGCTTCTCTTACAATGTCTCTAAATTTCAATTCCTTATTGGTGCGATTAAAGTAGTAGAAACTGAGCTGAATCTGCGAATGAAAGCAGATTTCAATTCCTTATTGGTGCGATTAAAGTTATCTCAATAAAAGGAGTGAAAGTACAGACGGTGAAATTTCAATTCCTTATTGGTGCGATTAAAGTGATTTTAGCTATACCGGGCGCGGCATAACAAAACGAATTTCAATTCCTTATTGGTGCGATTAAAGTAGTTTTCAACGGCAAAAAATATACGTTGTATTCTTCATTTCAATTCCTTATTGGTGCGATTAAAGTGGCAGTGCATATGAATGTGTAAACCGTTTTCGTTTTATTTCAATTCCTTATTGGTGCGATTAAAGTATGCGCATTTGCGCTCAGTAATTGATAAACGAATTAATTTCAATTCCTTATTGGTGCGATTAAAGTAAGCATACAATGCCGCACAGGTGTTGGCTTTCTTAATTTCAATTCCTTATTGGTGCGATTAAAGTATCTATTTTATTAATCATAACTCCAACACTTTTGCTATTTCAATTCCTTATTGGTGCGATTAAAGTTCCGATTTATCGAATTGAAACTCGTATCCTTCTAAATTTCAATTCCTTATTGGTGCGATTAAAGTAACACGATACTTTAAAAATGGCTCACTCATTACCACATTTCAATTCCTTATTGGTGCGATTAAAGTTTCTTTAAGCCTTTCAAGCTTTGTTGTTCTGTTGTAATTTCAATTCCTTATTGGTGCGATTAAAGTCATTAAAACCTTTATTGGAAGTTTTGTAAACATTAAATTTCAATTCCTTATTGGTGCGATTAAAGTTAACGACAAATGGGTAAAGGCCGCGCGTGAAATGAAATTTCAATTCCTTATTGGTGCGATTAAAGTAGCTTGTGTGCTAGTACCTAAACCTTTGGCTGTGGCATTTCAATTCCTTATTGGTGCGATTAAAGTAACCGGAGTTCGCAAGACAAAAGGAAATAAAAACCTATTTCAATTCCTTATTGGTGCGATTAAAGTCCATGTTAGAAGGATTAACTAACGTAAGTTTCTTAAATTTCAATTCCTTATTGGTGCGATTAAAGTAAAAAAGAATTTCAAACCATCATTTCAAAATACAATTTCAATTCCTTATTGGTGCGATTAAAGTTCATAATTTTAAGTGTATTTTTTATTTGCGAATTTTATTTCAATTCCTTATTGGTGCGATTAAAGTACAGCTAGATGCAGATAAAACCATTTTGTTAACTGAATTTCAATTCCTTATTGGTGCGATTAAAGTTAGAATAGATGCATCAAACTATTTAACTAATGTAAAATTTCAATTCCTTATTGGTGCGATTAAAGTAATTTAGAACGCTTTGCAATTATTTATTTCTAACCCATTTCAATTCCTTATTGGTGCGATTAAAGTACGATTCGAATCCAGAATCGAACGCGCTTTTAACCTATTTCAATTCCTTATTGGTGCGATTAAAGTAACCGTTAAATTGTTCTGCTGTGTCGAAAAAATCAGATTTCAATTCCTTATTGGTGCGATTAAAGTTCGGTTCTAATTATTACGTCTGCTGTTGTTAAATCTATTTCAATTCCTTATTGGTGCGATTAAAGTACCAATGGCAATACATGATATTATTTTGTATGAAATATTTCAATTCCTTATTGGTGCGATTAAAGTATTGCTTTTATCGAATAGTGTTGCGCCTTCAATGTTATTTCAATTCCTTATTGGTGCGATTAAAGTCTTTTACTAATGAAAGTGTTAGGTATGAAAACGGGATTTCAATTCCTTATTGGTGCGATTAAAGTAAATTTAAGTTTAGCTGCATAATAAAGTCTATCTGTATTTCAATTCCTTATTGGTGCGATTAAAGTCTTTTCAATTATTTTATATGTTCCATCATTAGTATGATTTCAATTCCTTATTGGTGCGATTAAAGTGTGCGACACTTCTGCTTCTAATAGCTTTAAATCAGTATTTCAATTCCTTATTGGTGCGATTAAAGTCCATTGTTTTATAAAAATCAAATCCTTTTTTAGATTATTTCAATTCCTTATTGGTGCGATTAAAGTTTTCGTAATGTAAAATACCAAAATTCAGTATTGTGATTTCAATTCCTTATTGGTGCGATTAAAGTCTCACATTTGCCTTATGCATTTGAAGTTATTAAAGCAATTTCAATTCCTTATTGGTGCGATTAAAGTGGAATTGCAGCAATTTATTATTTCTGACAAACTCGAATTTCAATTCCTTATTGGTGCGATTAAAGTTAGGTTATAAAGCCTTAGTGATTACGGGCCCAATTAATTTCAATTCCTTATTGGTGCGATTAAAGTTCAATAAATTCACTTTCTTCTTTGAAATCATTTTTATTTCAATTCCTTATTGGTGCGATTAAAGTCCAAGCCCATTAGGCAAACGGCCAAAAGTTGACAAAATTTCAATTCCTTATTGGTGCGATTAAAGTTAATCCAATGAAGGTTTATAGCAGGCTGCCAAACAAATTTCAATTCCTTATTGGTGCGATTAAAGTATGAGTTTGTAAACTTTTGGGACGTAAAAAATAGGATATTTCAATTCCTTATTGGTGCGATTAAAGTATGATTAGGCTTGACATCAACGACACAACAGCGGCATTTCAATTCCTTATTGGTGCGATTAAAGTCGTAACTAAAGCGTATTATTCAGCAGCTTATGTTCATTTCAATTCCTTATTGGTGCGATTAAAGTTAATCCAATGAAGGTTTATAGCAGGCTGCCAAACAGATTTCAATTCCTTATTGGTGCGATTAAAGTTATCTTTCCATTGTCGTCTCCACGATGGGTAAACTCATTTCAATTCCTTATTGGTGCGATTAAAGTTTGCCATTTCAACCGCTGAAAAGGCTATTTTTTTAAATTTCAATTCCTTATTGGTGCGATTAAAGTAAGGCAACTCATCCGAATGACAAACGGCACATAACAATTTCAATTCCTTATTGGTGCGATTAAAGTCATGAAGCTCATCAATGATTGCTCCATGTACATTAATTTCAATTCCTTATTGGTGCGATTAAAGTGATACTTTAGCTACAACAGATGTGAGCTTCGTGGCTAATTTCAATTCCTTATTGGTGCGATTAAAGTGCTCAAACTTATCCGCTGAACTTTTGCCTTTATGCCATTTCAATTCCTTATTGGTGCGATTAAAGTGAAAACGAAGCCTCCCAGCATTACTATCAACATATAATTTCAATTCCTTATTGGTGCGATTAAAGTCGCCTGCCGATTCTTCAAGCTTGCAATTGTTGTAAAATTTCAATTCCTTATTGGTGCGATTAAAGTTGAACTTCTTACGAGTTCCTGTAGCACCTTCGCTTAATTTCAATTCCTTATTGGTGCGATTAAAGTTAGATGTCACCGTAATACAACGGGTTGTTTTCGTCTATTTCAATTCCTTATTGGTGCGATTAAAGTTGGTGTGGCGCTCATGTTGGGTATAACCTGAATGAATATTTCAATTCCTTATTGGTGCGATTAAAGTCCGTTTTTTTGGACGCTCGAATGTATTGATTTTTACCTTTTTACAATAATTTTTTTTGGCTTTTTTGCCCATTTTTGTCGTCAACCTTCCTTAGTCAATTTTTGCCTTAGCTTCGACAACATCACTATTGTAAAGGCTTTCAAAGGTCTTTTTACAATTTTCTGTAGAACAATTCTTTATTCAACAATTAGTATTTTTTAGGTTGACGCCTAAATAAAATTATCTACGTTGTTTTTTTCTTGACCTATTATTTCCTTTTCGAGCCAGTTTTCGTTCCTGCTTTTAAAAATTATAATGCTATCTTTTTCAGCTATCATAAACTTTTTAGCATTACTAATTAACTCTTTTAGCTTCACTTCAGTTATTTCTCCTTCAAATACTGAATTTTGAATCCAATTTAGGTATCTGCGGCATAACTTCAACATTTTACCCACTTTTTTTTCATCAATATCGTACACCAAAATTACATACATAAAGTTCTATTTTTTACGATTTTTCAGGAATTTACCACCATATTTTGAATGGTTTGTATTCTTCTATATTCAAAATGTGCTTACTCAGTTTATAACACTCTAGCTTTACCAAATGCTTGTAACTGACATGCCGATTGAGTGTGCGATGTTTTATGGTTTCGTTTATTCTTTCTTCAAATGCTTTTACAAATACTCTTCGTCCGCTTTCTTTAAGCAAACATCGGTTTAGGTTTTTATCAAAATCTTTTTCTTGAATTTCTTTTTTATTCAACACTCTAAAAACGGTTCTGTCAACCAAAATAGGTTTAAAAATTTCGGCTAAATCGAGTGCTAATGAATATCGTCTGTAACCCGGTTCATGCAAAAAACTAATGGTAGGGTTGAGCTGTGTATGATAAATTTGCCCTAAACAAAGTGTGTAGCACAGCATGTTGCCGAAAGAAATTAATGCATTTACTTCGTTTGAAGGTGGTTGTTTAGTTCGGTTGCCCATGTCGAAATCGTTGATTATGGTATCAAAGGCTGAATAATAAACTTGTCTTATATTTCCTTCTAACCCCATTAGTTCATCAATGGCTAATGTAGTGGCGATGTTACTACTAAAATGTTCAATTTTTTCAATTTGTAACAAAACATCTTTTTCGCGGTTGTTGTAATATTTTAAGTTTTTGAGCATGTTGTAGGCTGCACCTTCAATAAATTTTTGGGCTATTACAATTCTTTTCTTTTTATCAATTAAGTTTTTTGTTTGTTCAATCTGCATTTTCCCAGCTAACAAATAGTCTTTGGGCATAAATGAACCCGAATAATGTTCGTAATAATCAAAAAAATGAACGGCAATTTGCTGTTTCCCTAAAAATGTGTAAAGTGCGGAATTGGCATCTAAACTTCCGAAACAATAAAAATCACTTACACCTTCAACAGGAATATATTTTGGATCGCCTTCTTTACCGTTTTCATCAACAGGTAAAAATTTTAAGGTATTGTCTTTTCGGCTCAGTCGTCCAGGATTAAACAAATAATATGTTTTTTTCATACAAATTCCATTTAAAATTTAGTTCTAAACTGAGCTCTTTATGTTTATTAAATTATTTTCATCCTTGTAATTCAAAAAATCAATCTTCTTCACCGCTCCAACAAAAATCATAATAAGAACAGTTTTTACATTTTTTTATGGGTGCTTTTGGCGGACAATTATCTGATGCAACAATCTGTTCAATTTGTAACATTATATTTTTTAAATAATTTTCATCCTCATCCAGAAGAAAAATTTCGCGTCTTATTCTAAGTTTTGGATATTCTAAAATGCCTGTTACACCATCAATTCCATTCTTTTTAAGCACAAAAATGTAATATTTTAATTGCCACTCATGGGCATCTTCATAGCTATCGCTTCTTTTGGTTTCGTGTATTATTTTTTCATCGGCATTATAAAAATCAATTTTAATTCCATCTAATTCAATTTCAGTATATTTTTCAGCTCGTTGCGTATATGTGGTTTCATGCATCAATTTACCATCAGCTACTAGTTCTGAGTTGTGTTCCATTTGCAGTCCATTGGCAAAAAGCCAAAGTTTGCGATGGCATAAATGAAAATAAGCTATATGTGTTCCGTTAATAAACATAAAACATTTGATGAACTAAAAATAGTTTTTTTGATGAAATAATTCAATCAATTGAAATAAGAATTAATTTTAGTTAATTAGTTAAAAGTTTTTTAGTTTGAAAGTGAAACAACAGATTAAATGATAATTCAACTTTATAACCTTCTAATTTTTTAACTAATAATTCAATTCCTTATTAGTGCGATTAATTTTAGTTAATTAGTTAAAAGTGGTTTAGTTTGAAAGTGAAAATACCTGATTAACTAATAACCTCAACTTTTAAACCTTCTAACTTTTTAACTTTTAACCAATAATTCAATTCCTTATTGGTACTATTAAAGTATTTAATTTGTTGTATTAAGTTTGAAATACAAAAAATTGATTACGTTTTTTGAATAAAAAAAATCTTCTAATGGGGTCGCGGGTTCGAGTCCCGTCCAGACTATCTTATAAATTTTTAAAAAAAGGTCTGAAAAATTTCAGACCTTTTTTTAACCTTAATTTATTGATTTTCGTAATCAAAAGCCATCATTAAATCAATCAACTTTTGTTCTGCTTTAAGGACATCTGCCTTTTCTCTATATAGACAAAATCTTATTTAAATAGCTTTATATTTAGAATATGACTTAGAAGATCCAATCATTTTTAATGGTAAAACCAAAATTTCTTCCTTTCTTTTAGTAGCTTTTCCCGAAAAATTATTCACCATTTCAAAAGTTGCTTTCTCATCAAAGTCATCATACTTTTGAAGAATACCTACTAAACCTTTTTTCACATCAAAGGAAACTACATTGGCCTCGGCAGGGTTATCATTATATTCTAAAAACTGAAAGAAACAGCCTCTTTTTCCAAAGTAATTTATACAATGAAGATACTTCTTAAGATATTGTGAAGCCGACTCATCATATACTTCAAAAATAATCTCTATTGGTTGTGTAATATGAATGTACTCTCGAAAACTAACATCTGACTTAAAACCAGGCTTAAATTCTTTACCAGCCTCTTTGTCTTTTCTACTACTTTTATTCTCTTTAATTTTTAAAATTTTCACAAAAGTATTGTTTACACAGAAGTTACTTTTTTGCTGCAAATAGTAACTTATTTTAGCATTTCTGATAAATTGAAAGTTTAAACTGCCCTTTTCATTTAATTTATATAATTCACCTCCTATAGTAATAGCTTGGTTTAAAATAGCCATTTTAATACTATAAGGCGAAGGTAAAAACAGCGATTTTGCTCCTGAGTTAGTAGAATTGCTGTCTTTTAGAGAAAATAAGGCTGTTGGCATGTATTTGACTGAAAATCTTACCATAACTAAAAGATTTTATAAGGCTCATAATCCACTAAATCAGCCAAAATTTTGGATAAATCGCCCAAGCCATTGAACTCCATAAGCGAAATAGCATTTTGCTCTATTCTATTTATGTTTTCTGATATTTTCTTGATTTCATCAAAATACCCATCATTTAAGGCACTAATTGTAGGGGCAGGTGTTAGTTTGTTAGAGATGGCTACCACACCTTTAAAGTCTGTAATATGAGGTTTTTGGGTGCTCGTCATTGCTCCTTTTGGGTTGATAAATGAGCTAAGTAAGGCTTTGATAATCGCTTTATACCTGCCTTTTCTAGAATCGTCATCAATTGGATAATTTCTTGAAATATCATTAAAGCCTATCCTGTAGACATCAATGCTACAGACAAAAGCATATACACCGTGATTAGCAGGACGGTGGAAAATGTTTTGACCTTCATTAGAACCACTTCCGGAACTTTTGCCGTTGGCATCAGCTACTAATTTAGTATGCACATAGCTTTCTGTATTATTTTTATCTGGAATTCCTACCGTCCAACTAAATTCAATAGTAGATTTACGCGGAGTATTTGAGCTATTTTTATTTTCTCCAATTTTCTCTGTAATGAGAACTCCATGAGTGTCACAAACTGTACAAATATCAATAATAGCAGAAACAACATCAGCAGAACTTCCATTTGCCTTTGCAATATTGTTCTTTGTATATGCTTTAAGCTCTTCGCCTGAAATCCGATTTGGGTCTAGTTTCTGAGCATATTGGCTTAATGGCAACCTTTGTTCTTTTGCTAGTTGTGCTAAATGCACTGCATGAATGTGCTTGAACATATCCCCACTAATTCCATTAACGGTATGTTCACTGCCATTTTTGTCAATTATAGTCAATTGACGAGTGATAATTTGGTTTCCTTCGCCTCCTTCATTATTTAGTGAGTGAAGGTTAAGTGTAATCTCTCCACTGATGGAAAGTGATGCGATAATTTTTTTATTCTCTGACATATTGTTGGTTATTTAAAAGTTTATAAATTATTCTGAATCGTTTTCAGTATTATCTTCATTTGAATCATCTCCTGACTCAATTTTTACCAAATGATAGCCGAGTTGTTCAGCTTCTTTTGCTAATTTTTCAATTTTACTATCTTGATTTTTATCATACTTTGGAAGAGCAAAACCATAGGAAGCGAGCAAAGAACCAATCATGGAAATATTCTTTGTGTTCATCTCTACTAGATTAAAGAATGCATCTTTTTCTTCTACCCTAATATTCGATCTGAAAACAATGGACGAATTTTTTTCTTTATGCTTTGCTGTTTCTGAGTCATATTTAGCAAGGAAGTCTCCTATAAATTTCACAAAATCAGATTTTGATTTTGATTTGTTAATTAACTCTTGAGCAAAACCATAACGAATTTCAAAACGCTTATGTGTTTCTTGAAATTTAGATTTGATTTGCAGTCGAATTGTGCTATTTCTAATAGCTTGTGCGACAGCTTTAAAGCCATCGTTAGCGATTATCTCGCTGAGATTTAGATTTTCATTGTCCATATTCATATAAAAAAGATTTAAAGTTTCTATTTTGAAAGGTTTGATAAACAACATATTCTCACCATTCTTTTTCCTTTCAAAGGCATTACTCAAGTAAAAAGCATACCATTTAGAAAAATCAAGAAAGGAATTGATATTTGAGCTACTCAAAAAATCACGCATTAGGTTAAAGCCTACAATAGTCTTACCATCTTCATCTTTAAGATTATTTGTGCCTTTTTCTTTCCCGCTTCCTTTTATTGATCTAATAATCGTTAATACCTCATCAATAATATTTTTCCAAGTGTCTGCATGATTCTTATCTTCTATTTTGATAAAGGAGGGTATTTTCAAGAAGGAGAAATTTATTGGAGCATATTTCTTAGGGGCTGATTTTTTAGTTGTCATAAAGTGGCAAACATAAAATCCATCAATATAATTATTTGGACTCCAGTCAAAATCAAACAAAGACAAGGTATCATTATTAGCATTCTTAATTTCCAAATGCTCTATGAGTGCTTTACAAAAGAGTAAAATCGAGTAAATATCTCCTTTGAGAGAGCTATTAGTAAAGAAGGTCTTTTTAAATTTTTCTATTACACTCCGCTGAATTTCAATATCAATTTTCTTAGGCTTACAAACATATACTCTATAATCATCCATCTTTTGATTACCTCCAATGCTGAACATACATTCAAAAGTTCCCAAAAGCTTCAAGTACTCTCTCAAAAAATCAGGTTCTGCTGGACTTTCAGCTAATTTTAAATCCTTTGAATTTATCCCCTTAGACATATTTGGATGAATAAGTGCGTTGTAAGTAGTTTTTTGCAATTTGTGATTGTTTCCTAAGAGAAAAGGCTCTTTGATATTTGCATAAGCCAGCTTCTCATAATCACTTTTTTCATAAGGCTCACTATGCAGGTATAATAACGATGCTACAAAATCTTTGAAGAATTCTTTGTTGTAATAAAGCTGCAAGTAAGTCCTTGTAAAAGAACCTGTTTGTTTCGTCTCTGCTTTATTTAAACCAGAAACCTCAACGGCAAACTGATTAAGCAAAGTGTATATTCCAAAGTTTTTATCAGGCTTTTTCTGACTTTCCGAATTATCATTTTTATCATATTCTTTAACAATAGTCCATTCCTTTTGCAAATCAAAGATCAAACTATCAGGTAAATCTTTGGGCTTGCCAGTACCTGCTTTTGTTTCTTGGAAAATATATTTAAATCCTGCATCATACTCTAAAGATGAGATTTCATACTCTTGTATCGGCTCACCGAGTTTAATTAAAAAATATATGCCTATATCCTCTATAGTAATCGTAACCTTCTCGTCATTTCTACTTTTATTCTTAATAATGTCAAGAAGTTTTACAAACCCATACAACTCAAGTACATCTTGATAAAATGTAGATGTTTTTTTGATAAAATAGTTATCTGTAAGCATAATAATAAATTTTAACCATTGAAGTAATTATTTAGGTTTTTAGTCGCTTTTTGGTCGCATAATCTTAAAATTCTTACCAAAAAGAAGTACATTAAATTGGCAATTATATTGCTATCAGGATTTACCAAATATTTATCTATTGGATAAACCTTAGAGCTTAGGAGTCTGCTTTGATTATCTGTGTATCTCCATATAATATTTAGCTCACTATATAATCTAAGGAACTCATTTAATCCACCTTCACAAATATTGTAATCGGCAAAAGTTGTTCCTAAAGGTGAATGATGTCGCAAAATTGCAGTTGATAACGGGGATAAAATATTCTTTACTTCCTTTTCTGTTGAAAAAATATTTCCTAAAACTGATAAAGCCAAAAAAGCCCCCGTACCTGCGTGCCCACCTCTTTTGTAGAGCTCACACTCTTTCTCCAAAGCCAAGTCAGTTGGGTTATTTCTATCATAATCTGTATGAGCCAAAACATCTTTAAAGTCTTTCAGTTCTTTGCCTTCTTTTTTGGCTTGGTAGCAACGCATTGGTTTTTGCCATTGGTTATTGAGTTTGCCATAGTCATGCAGAATAATCATCCATTTGATAAGCTGCTCAAATTCTACTTTTGTCCATTCTGGCTTTCCTATTCTTTTGGCAAGTCCTGTAAAGGCAAAGTTTAGTTTTGGTAAAAACTCTTTTTCAAAGCAGCGTATCAATCCCATATTGTGCTGATAAAAAGTGTCTTTGGTTAAGGGTTTAAAATCCTCTTTTTTATTCTTGTATTCTCTATTGGGTGAAGGTTGCACCAAAGGTGTTTCAAACTGCCAATTAAAACCCAAACCCTCGTGGTAGCCAAAAAACGCTGCATTCACATAAACCTGAGGAGGTAGTTGGGAGAAATCATTAATTTTTTCTAGTTTATAATTTATATCTTCATCATTTTCTCCAAAACTAAAACTATCAAGGATGTTATTTTCAGCTAATTGCCAAACTAACTCATCATTTTCCTTGTCGAAAACTTTTATTCCTTCAGCTTTGGTAATTTTATTGAGCCAACTTACCAAACTCCATTTATACATTCCCACTGACTGATATCGATAAGGATATTTAGCTACTTCCTCTTTTTGGTTTTCATTAATTAAAACTACCTCCACACTTTGAATATCTCTGATGGTATTGCGATAATTGTTTTTTTGACAATCTTTCCAAGACTCCAAAATTTTAGTATGGTTAAAGTTTCTATATTTAAGTTCTCTGATATTTTCATTCTCAAACTCAGTCAAAACACATTCTACCAAAAGCTTTGGAATATCACCATCTAAGGTTAAATATTTTTTAAGCTTCTCAAACGACTTTTCAACGACATCATGACGGTATGGTAAAAATTTTCTGTTGAGAGCATTTATTTCCTTTTGGTCTTTGTCATCTTTGCCTTGTATTGTAATTTGCTCACGCTCATCTATTTCCAGAATATCGTATATGAAAATTTTTCCTGTTTCGTTTTCAAATCTTGCACAGCGTCCTGCTCTTTGCAAAAATGAGTTAATAGGAGATATTTCAGTATGCATTACAGAACAAGAAATATCCATACCAGCCTCTATTACCTGAGTAGAAATTAAAATAGCATGTTCATTAGGATTAGCTAGTTTTCCAAAAAGCTCTTTCAAGCGTTTTTCCTTTGCCTTTCTGTCATTATCAAAAAAACGAGAGTGAATGCAAATTATATTTTCAGTTTTTAAACCTGATAAGTTTTTAATTACTGTAAGATTTTGAGTGCTCAGTTCATGATATAGCTTTTGAGCATTTTCAACTCTATTACAAATTACAATTGTCTTGTTTTTATGCTGTTGAATGATGTCGCCCGCTGTAATTGTTCTATCTATTACGTTGATAATTTTCTTGTCTTTATTTGGTAGTAATGATTTGATTTTCATTTTGTCTTCTGGAAAATTATCAAGCGTAATAATCTCATAGTCCGGCAAATGTTCTTTGAGCATTTTGGCAAATTCGTTACTCAATGTGGCAGTCATAATGCAACATCTACTCAATTCACCTAACATTCGAAGCATACCCAGAGTAGTCCCCATTGAAAGTGACGGCTCTAATAAATGAAATTCATCAAATACCAAGTAACTTCCAATCAATGCACCCGCATTAATATTGGCTTGTCCATGAGATAAAGGCAAAGGAAAGCATAGAAAATTACTCAAAGTCTGATCTATGGTTGAAAAGATAATATCATTTTCAAAATAATTATCTTCTCCATATTCTCCCGTTTGAATGCTAGCGTCAGTTACAGTTTTAATATCTTCATAAATTGAATTAGCTAATGTTCTTAAAGGCAGACTATATATCATCTTTTTAGGAAAATGGATTTCAGGATGATCTTGTGCAAACAAAAAAGGCATTACCGAAGCCCATGTTTTTCCTGCTCCAGTGGGAACAACTAAAATTACATTCTTTCCAGACAATAGTTTTTCGCCTACAACCTCCTGATAATTGTAAGGTTCAAAATTTAGTTTATTTATATAAAACTCCTTCATTTTTTAAATTTTCCTCATCCCCACATGCACAAAAATGCCGCGGAGGATGTCGTTTTTATTTATTTGTTTTATGGTGCAACTTAATGGAAAACCAGCATCCATTAAATTGGCCATTACTTTATTTTCTGCTCTTGGCAAATAACCCATTTTGCTTTCGCCCCAATATACCTCTATGGCATATTTATCAAACTCATTTGAAGGTTCGCGTTTTAAAGTCAGTAAATCATTTTCTTTCAATTGATTTACTACTTTCTGAAAATCATAATAACTTAAACCGCGGATGAAGTTATGATAAATTTTTAATTCTTTTAACTCCTCTTTATTTTTATTTTTTAAAGCTAACGGCAAAAACAATAAACCTCCCGATTTAAAAATATTGCCTAAAAATTCAACTCTTTTCATGAGTCAAAACTCATTATACATTACGACAAACCATGTCGTGATTTAAAATTTTGAATATTTTGAGCCAAATAATCAATAAGTTGTTGAGGTTCAATAACTTTAATTTCATCTAAGAAGCCTGAAACAAAACGTCCAACTCCTTTTATATCATAAACTTTGGTTTCAAAAAGCCACTCATTGTTCACTTTTTTAATATAATTTTTCGATTGTGGATATTCTTCAATCAATAATCTGTAAGCCCTTTGACCCATCTTAAGTTTAATATTAGTAGCTTGTGTTCCGGTCATACCAAAAATATCACTTTCAGAAAGCTGATGTTGGCTTTCAAACATCCATTTTTTATTGATTGGCACTACCTTTTCAATTCGTTCAATTCTAAAACTTTTACAGGTATTAGATTCAATTTCATAAGCTGTTAAATATTGAAAACCTCCACTTATTTGAATTGGCTCAATTAATCGGTCGATGCGGGTTTTACTGCTGTTTGATTCATAATTTTTGAGTACTACCTGCTTTTTATTTTCAATAGCTTTATTCAGTTGTTTTATGTGGTCAGAAAAGTTTAACGCTTGAAAGGTATAACCCACCGCCTCCAGCGGAGAAATCGATAAAATTTTATCAAAAATACTTTTCACAAAAGGATTATTTTTTTCAGTTCCGGCCAATGCTTCTTTAATTACACCAGCCTCCTCTATTGAAAAAATCAAATGATCTTCGAAATGAACAGGCATTTTGTCGGGCATTTCAATCTTAAAACGATTGCTTTTTTTAACTCTTTCAACGGTAAACCCTACCTCTGAAAGCAACTTAAAGTACCTTTCCACGGTGCGTTCAGAGATTTCATGGGCTTGTGCAAATTGTTTTTTATTGCATCCCAAAGGGCTTCTTAAGCTTGCTACCAAGTTTAGAACTTTTCTAAATTTTGCGAGATCTGACATATTAATAATGTTTAGATTTGATGGAAAGAAGATTGATTTTACATGAGCACAAAACGAATAAAAAATAAAAACACAATAGTTTTTGATGGAGAAAAAACAAAGCCACAAAAAACGAGTTTGAGCGTTGAGAAAATGATGGCCAACGATGCCATTATATTGCCGCTAATAGATGCAGCAGTTAAAAAATTTATGGAAGAAAATCCTGATTTTTTACCTGAATATAGATAAACAAAGACTTTATTAAAGTCTATTAATTTGTTTTTAAAACTTCTAAACATCCCATTCCCATTGCGTTATACAATCCGCCACCAGCATTTAAAATAATGTCCAATGCTTCGTGATTTGCTTTTACTTTTAGCTTAAAATTTACAAAACCCTTCACTTTTGTTTCTTCTGTTGTTCCTGCTTTTATGGTTATTAACCTCGATTTAGGTGGATTTCTGTAATACTCTATCGCTACCTCAATATTTCTAAAAACCAAGTCGGATTCTTCTAGCCCATAAATGGTTTTATATTTTTCTTTCCAATTAAAAACAAAAGCAGGAATAAATGCAGGACTTTCAGGCGATAAATAGTCATAATTTCCTTTATCGTTTTTTGTACCACAAACCAATGGTGAAATAGGAGATAAAATATAATGATTAATACCTGCCACCAATGAATTTGATAAAACTTCAACTTGACTGATATTGGCTTTTAGTCTGCTTTTTCTGTCAGCAATTTCAATGATTTGATTTGTAAAAACACCTTTTATAAATGTTTCAGCTGCTGAAGGAAGGTGAAAGGCAATAATAACTTCTGCTATTTTATCTTTTAAAATTAATCGGTCGCCATTAATGCCAAAAGGACATTTTAAATCAGAAAAAGTAAACAGTTTAAAACTCTTCAATTCGTTTTCCGTCTTATAGCCAATATCATGTAGAAATGCTGAATAATCAGCATCAGCATTAGCCAATATTTTATAGATTGCCGCTGAGAGCGGATATTGATAGTTAATTGGAACTTCACAATTGAGCGAAGGCAATTCAAGGGTTAATTTTAATCTCAATTTTTTGCTTTTGTTGATGAAATTAAAAAAAATCTGATAGAAAAATATATTGCACATTGCAAATTACGAATTTCAAATGGCAAATTACAGATTGCAGATTACAGATTGCAAATTACAAATTGCATATTTTTAAATCTTGATGATTTTTGTTCTTTCCAAACCTTCCAACTTTTTAACTCTTCAACTTTCAACTTAACTTTCTTCTTGGTACTTGGTACAAATTTCATCGTACAATAAAACAATCATCCATTTTTCGAAAATCAAAATCTCAAATCTAATCCTACCATTTCTCCTTCTATAAAAATTTAAAATTGTTCTTATATTCAAAATTCTTAAAATTACATTTGTAATAATTAAAAAAGGATTTTGAAAAAAACGTTTGCATTAGTTTTAATTTTTCAATTTATCTTCATTGCAGCCATTTCTGCTGGAAACAAAAGCCCTTTATTTATTGAGAACAAAAACCAGTGGGATAAAAAAGTGCTTTTTAAATCAGAAATTCCAGGAGGTGTTTTATGGTTAGAGCAAAACAAATTCACTTACGGATTTTACGACCAAAATCAAATTCATGAAATATTTCATGGTCATGAAAATCAAACTGATAAGGTGGACATGCATGGCATTTCAGTTGAATTTTTAAATGCCAATACCGAAAAAGTTTTTGCCGAAAAACCCAAAGATTTTGCCTATAACTATTTTGTTGGAAGTGATAAAAGTCAATGGGCAAGCAACGCCAAATTGTTTGAAAGCGTTTGGTATAAAAACATTTATTCCAACATCGATTTGAATGTTTATTCCTTTCAAAATACCATTAAATACGACTTCTACATCGCTCCTCAAAGCGATCCGAATCAAATTAAATTCAATATTTCTGGTGCCAATAAAGTCAGCCTAAAAAATGGCGATTTACATATCAAAACTTCCATCAGCACCCTCATCGAAAAAAAACCAATTGCTTGGCAAATAATTAATGGTGAGAAAAAATATGTTTCCTGCGACTTTAGTTTAAAAAATAACATTGTCTCCTTTCGTTTAGGCGAATACGATAAAAATGAGGCACTTACCATCGATCCAATTTTAGTTTTTTCAACCTTTTCTGGGGCTTTTTCTGATAATTGGGGCTTTACTGCCACTTACGATAATTTTGGTTTTTTATATTCTGGAAGTATCGCTTTTGCTGCTGGTTACCCCTTATTAGGGCCGTATCAATCGCTTTTTGGCGGACAAATTGATGTTTGTCTCACTAAATATGACACCACCGGACAAAGTATTATTTATTCTACCTTTTTAGGTGGCAGTCAATGTGAATTTCCGCATAGTATCATTGCCAATTCAAATGATGAGCTGTTTATTTATGGCACAACTTCATCTAACAATTTTCCAACTACTTCTAACGCTTTCGACCAAAGTTTTAATGGTGGAACGCCTATCAATTTTCCTTATGCACTTTACACTAATCCCAATGGATTCGACATTTTTGTTTCTAAACTTTCCGTTAATGGAAACAATTTATTAGGCTCAACTTATTTGGGTGGAAGTGCCAATGATGGTTTAAATACTTCCTTTTTAAAACAAAACTATGCAGATGAAGCGCGCGGTGAAATCTCAATTGATTTGAATGACAATATTTACATTGCTTCCTGCACATTTTCCAGCAATTTCCCCATTATTGGCGGTTTTCAGAGCAGCTATGGAGGCATGTCAGATGGTATTGTTGTAAAAATGGACAACCAATTGAGTAGTGTTATTTGGAGCTCCTACATTGGTGGAAATAATCATGATGCTGTTTATTCGCTTGCCTTAGATAATTTAAACAATGTAATAGTTTGCGGAGGAACACTTTCACCAAATTTAAGCACAAGCGTTGGAGTTGTGCAACCCGTTATTGCTGGAAATGTGGACGCTTTTGTAAGCAAAATTTCAGGCAGCGGAAATCAAATTTTGCGCTCCACTTATTGGGGTTCATCAGCGCTCGACCAAGCTTATTTTGTTGAAACAGATAAGGAAAATAACATTTATTTATTAGGTCAAACTGCAGCCGATAGTTTGTTGATGGTGCAAAATGTAAACTATTTTATTCCGAAAGGAACAACGTTTATTAGCAAATTTAATCCCAATTTAGATTCCGTTTTATTCAGCACAAGGGTTGGAACCACTAGTATTAATAATAAAATTACACCTTCTGCATTTTTGGTTGATGCTTGTAAAAAAATCTATTTTTCTGGCTGGGGTGGCGGTACTAATGGTGGCAACATAAGCGGTTTACCAATTACCACTAATTCAGTTCAGCAAACTACTGATGGGCAAGATTTTTATATCATGCTTTTGGAAGATGATATTTCAGCTATTTATTATGCTGGTTATTTTGGAAGCCCTACCATTGGCGACCATGTTGATGGCGGCACAAGCAGATTTGACCGAAAGGGAAAAATTTATCAAAGTGTTTGCGCAGGTTGCACTGGAGCTGACAATTTTCCAACTACAGCCAATGCTTACTCAAACACAAATAATAGCACCAATTGCAACAATGCCGTTTTTAAAATTGATATGCAATTGCCCATAGTTGTAGCTGAATTTCAACAACCTCCCATAAATTGTGCGCCTTATGCTGTTCAGTTTATCAACACTAGCACGCATGCTCCAGGAACACAATATCAATGGTATTTTGGTGACGGTGCAAGTTCAACAGCAATGAATCCTTCTCACACCTATTTATTGCCCGGAACTTATAATATTAAATTAGTTGTAACCGACACCAATGCTTGCAATTATGCCGATTCAATAACAAAACAGCTTATAGTTATTTCAGGAAGTAGTCAAACTTTAGCTTCACCAAGTATCTGTTTAGGAAACAGCATTCAAATTGGGATTTTGCCTTCTGGAACTATTGGATTAGTTTTTAATTGGTTAGCCGATTCTACTTTATCTGATTTAACCATTTCAAATCCTGTTGCCAATCCTAGCACTACTACTCAATATACTTTATTGATTTCCAATGGGAATTGTAGTGATACCATTCGGCAAACAGTGAATGTAGTTGACCTTCAATTCGGTTTGGCGCAAGACACCGCTATTTGCTCGCCAAATGTTGTTTTAAATCTTTTTCCACAACATCAAAATAGCGCCAATCAATTTCATTGGTCAAGTAGTTTGCAATTTGCAGATATGATTAATAGCAGTTTTCAAGACAGTGTAATAACCATTAATGTAGTTAACAGCCGAACCTATTATTTGGAAATTAGCGATAGTGTTTGCACCAGAATTGATAGTATTCGGGTAAATTATAATCCTTTTGAAATTGCTTTGGCAGTCGATTCAATTTGTTTGGGCGATACTGCTTTGATTGTTGCCGGAAATTTAATTCCAAATGCCAATCTAAACTACGTTTGGCAAACTAATCAAGGAAATATAATAAGTCAAAATGATTCAGCATGGATAATTACTGACACTATCAGTGTGATTAATTTAAGTGTTAGCAATGTGGATGGTTGCACCAAAAACTATCAAGCAGAATTGTATGTAAAACCATTTTTAGTTGATTTTGTAACCGATAGTATAACTTGTACCGATTTGTCAGTTGAATTAACTGGAATAATAACAGCGCCAGGCGCTTACACACTTTTGTGGAATTTTGGCGATGGTAACACTGCAATTGGTAATCCTTACATTCATACTTACCTAAATCCAAATTATTATCAGGTAAATTTAACTGTAATCGATTCAAATATTTGTAAAAAAAGTATCTCCATTACCAAAGACATTTTATTTCTTTCTAATGAAAAAAAATTGTTCGATACCACGCAGGTTTGTTTGAATGATACAATATTAATTGGTTTAAATGTTAATCCTATAGGAATTAATTTTCAATGGCTTCCTAATGGTTATATTGCCAATCCAAACTTACCTTACACAGAAGTTTACTCTACTCAAAACACCAATTTTATTCTTTTAGCTACTGATGGCACTTGCACTGATACTTTAGTTTATCATTATCAAATTTTTCCAATAGAAATTGAAACTTCAAATGACACCACTTTGTGTTTTCCATCAAGTGTAACTTTAAATGTAAATGCTTTCGGAAATGGGCAACAATATTTTTGGTCCGATAATGTAAACTTTAACAACATCTTGGGAAATGATAGCTTTTTAGTTTACACGCCTCAACAAAGTATGCAACTTTATGTAAAAGCCGAAAATGGAATTTGTAGTGATATTGATAGCATTCAAATCAATTATTTTCCAGTTGAAACTATTTTAAAAGACACCAATATTTGTTTTCAAGATACCGTAATGTTGGAGGTTTTTTCAGCTATTCCTAATCAAACCTTAACATACAATTGGCAAAACGACAACAGCATAATCAACATTTTTGAAAATACAGCTTTGGTTGCGCCAACTGAATCAAAATGGTTTAAAGTAGAAGTTACAAATGCCGAAGGTTGTAGTGTTTTCGACAGTGCTTTGGTAAATGTTTCAAACTTGAGAAATGATTTAGTTTTTCTAAGCTCAAGTGAAGATACAATTGTACAGACTGAAACAATAATTTTGAAGGCTCAACCCGATGGTTACAATTATTTATGGCAACCTTCTTTGCTTTTCCAAAACCCAAACTTGCAAGAACAAACTTTACTTTTAAATCAAAACACATATATCTCGGTAATCGTTTTTGATGATTTTGGTTGCAGTTTCGAAAGAAGCATTCCGATAACAGTTTATGAACTAGTTTGTGAAGCACCTTATATTTTTATTCCTAATTCGTTTACTCCAAATAATGACGGAAATAATGATGTTTTGCGAGTGAGAGGAAGAATTGTTGAAAAAATGTATTTAGCCATTTACAATCGATGGGGAGAAATGGTTTTTGAAACCAATAATCAAAACACAGGTTGGGATGGAAACTACAAAGGCAGAACAGCCGATCCAGGAGTTTTTACTTATTATTTAAAGGGAAACTGCATTGACGGACAAGAATTTTTACAAAAAGGAAATATAACACTACTTCGATAATTGAAAACTAAATGCTACATATTGTTTTTTGTAACATTCTTAAGCTGCAAAGTTTACGCACAAGACATTCATTTTTCGCAGTTTTGGGCCATTCCAAGTTATTTTAATCCTGGCAATACTGGACTGTTTGATGGCGATTACAGAGTTTATGGAAATTACCGCGATCAATGGGGTTCGGTTTCTGTTCCTTACAGAACAGTTGGTTTAAGTTTCGATGCTAATAATTTGATTAAAAAATGGGGACTTTCGCCCGGCTTTTCAATTTATAACGACAGAGCTGGTGATGGTGTGTTGAATACCTTGGTTCTAAACACTTCTTTATCAAAAAAATGGGGTTTAAATGCAAGCGATTTTGTTTCGACTGGCATTGAAATTGGCGCTACGCAAAGAAGCATCAATTTTAATAAACTTAGTTTCGATAATCAATTTGATGGTATTGGCTACAATCCAACTTTGGCTAGCAATGAAAGTTTCGGAAACAACAATTTTTTCAATTTTAACGCCAATATTGGAGCCATATATTTTAAAAAAATAAATGAGAAAATTGATCTTTCAACAGGTTTAAGTATTTCCAACATCAATACCTCTAAACAAAAATATTTAGGAATGGCTGATGTAAAACTCGATAGACGATTAAACTTTTCCATTGAGCCTACCATTGTTTACAATGAAAAAATAAGTTTTAAACCCGGATTTTTATACTTACAACAAGGGCGTTTTAACCAATTTGTAATAGGTAGTTCGGTGGTTTATAAATTCATGGATTTTCCGGGAAAAAGGCAAAATATTTGGCTGGGCGCTTATACCCGAATGGGCGATGCTTTTTTTATGAATGTAGGATTAGAACACAATAGTTTGTTGTTTATGATGTCTTATGATGTCAATTATTCTAAACTGCGCGAAGCCAGCAATGGTCGTGGAGGAATTGAGTTTAGCGTTCGTTATATTTTTAGGAAACTAAACATTGGTGGCAACAAAATAAAAGAGAAATTCTGTCCGGTTTTTATTTAATTCGTTTTTTATAAACCAATTAAGCATGCTTCGTTTTTTAAAAATTACTTTTTTATGGCTGATATGTTCCGCTGCTAGTGGGCAATCCGTAAAAAAGATTTTTAACGAAGGTTTGGCTTATTTAAATTCAGGTGCTTACAACACAGCCATTTTTTATTTTGATGAAGCTTTAAAAAATGATACCGGAAACATTAAAATTTTGTTTCATAAAGCTGAAGCATTAAGACTTTTAGGGCAAGAAAAAAATGCCTTTCCCATTTATTTAGATATTTATAAACGCGACAAAGGAAAAACCATTCCAATGGCTTTATATTGGCTGGCCCAGCTTCAAAAAAACAAAGAAGAATATAAAGAAGCCAAAAAGAACTTTAAAAAAGCAAGCTCCATGTTGAGAGCTGCGGAAGATAAATTTTATAGTCAAAAAGCAAAAAAAGAAGCCGAATCGTGCGACTTTGCCGAAAAAAACAAACAGATTTTCGCTTCAGGAAATTATGATATTTCGGCCATGAATGGCGTCAATTCTGTTCATTCAGATTTTGGTGGAAGTTATGACGAACAAAATAACTTTATCTTCTCTTCGCTACGAAACGAGAATGACAGCTTGAGTTACAAGGAAAATGAAAAAGTTAAAATTTACAGAATTGATAAAGATGCTACTTCGAAACCAGAAGTGGTTGACTTAAAAATAGATGAAAGCACTTATGGTTATGCCAATTTGTGTTTTAACTCGAATAAAAGCAAAGCTTATTTTACCGTTTGTGAAACCAAAAACAATTGCGCTATTTATAAAGCCGATTATGAAAACTCAGCGCTTAATAATCCAGAAAAACTGAACGAGAAAATCAATGCAAAAGGTTATACGAGCACTATGCCTTTTATTGGAAAATTTGAAAATGGACGTGAAGTTTTATTTTTTGTTTCCAATCGCCCGGGTGGTTTAGGTAATATGGACATTTGGTTTTGCGAATTGGAAGAAAATGGAAATCCTATTATTGCGAAAAATGCAGGAAAAAAGGTAAATAGCATTGACAATGAAGTAAGTCCATTTTACGATTTTCAAAACAAAACACTTTATTTTAGCAGCAATTGGCACAATGGTTTTGGTGGATTTGATGTTTTTAAAAGTGAAGGTTTACCCGAAAAATTAGCCAATCCACAAAATTTAGGAAAACCCTTTAATTCATCGGCCAACGATTTGTATTTCAAAATTTCTGAAAATCTACAATCTGGCTTTTTTTCATCCAATAGACCAAGTGCTTACAATTTAGAAGATGAATCGTGTTGCAACGATATTTTTAAGTTTAAAAACCAAACTATTCTTCAAAACGATTCAATAAAAATTGATTCAATAAAACCTAGTTTGACTTTTATAGAAAATCTTTTACCGCTTTCCTTATATTTTCATAATGATGAACCCAATCCAAAATCGAAAAGTGATACAACAGAGTTCAATTATTTAAAAACTTTAGAGAATTACACTGCTTTAAAAGCTGAATATTTAAGAGAATATTCAAAAGGAATAGATAAAAATGAAATAGAATCGGCTCAAATTGAAATGAACTCTTTTTTTGAAGATTATGTAGATATTGCCAATGAAAAACTTCAAAAAATTGCTTACAATTTATTCATTTTACTAGAAAAAGGTTATAAAATTGACATCTCCGTAAAAGGTTATGCCAGCGCTTTAGCTTCTACGAATTATAACTTTATATTAACCAAAAGACGCATAAAATCTTTTGTTAATTTTTTGTATCAATACGAAAATGGCAAACTGCAACCTTATTTAAAAAATAATTTAATCATAACCGAATTGCCTTTTGGCGATTCAAGTGCTTCGCAAATAAAAGAAAACCTCAATGTTTATGACACCCGCGAATCGGTTTATAGCATTAAAGCCGCCATGGACCGAAGGATTGAAATTGTAGGAGCGAGTGTGAAAATGAATGCTCCAAAAAAAGATAGTTTAAGCTTGAATGAAAATCAAAATCAATTTGAAAACATTCAGTTGAATGAAATAAAATATGGTGAAAAAGTGGTTCAAAAAATTGAAATTAAAAACTTGGGAAATCAAGAGATGATTTTGTTTCAGGAGAATAGTGTTTGCGATTGTTTAACGACCAATTTACCTAAAACCATTCAACCGAATGAAAGTGCTTTTTTAGAGATTCATTTTAACTCAATTGGTAAACTCGGTTTAAACAATTTTGAAATAAAAATAAAAGACAAAAACTCCGATTTCGAAAAACTAATTAAAGTGCAAACGGAAGTTGTTAAATAAATAGTTTGTTTTGTTTCCAAAAGTCAAAATCATTTTAAGATTTTACAAAGATTTATTTTTATAGAAGATAGGAATTTGAAAACAGAAATAAAAAAAGCCGAGCTTTAAAACTCGGCTATTAAATTATTAAAATTTATTAGTCTTTTTTTGTTGGAGTATTAGTATCCTCACCTTTTGATGCACTCTTAAATTCTTTTATTCCTTGACCCAAACCTTTCATTAATTCAGGGATTTTTTTACCTCCGAAAAGTAATAAAACAACCACAACGATTAAAATTATTTCAGTTGGTCCCAAAAATGCTGCGAAAACAAAATTCATAAAAAATATTTTGGCGAAGTTAAAAATATTTAGCTTTAAAAAGGTCCGAATTTTTCAAATTTATTTACTTAACCACAATTCTGGATCTTGCACATTTGAACCTTTCCAAATTTCAAGATGCAGCTGGGTTTTGCCATTTTCATCGGTATCAACTTTTCCTATGTCTTGTTTAGTTAAAAGTTTTTCACCTTTTTTTACAAACACTTCCGCTAAATTTGAATAAACAGATAGGTATTCACCGTGTCGCACCATCACAACATTTCCAAAGCCTGGAATAACAGCTAAACCTGTCACTTCACCTTCGAAAATAGCTCTAGCTTTTGAACCTTTTTCAGTGCTGATATCAATTCCATTGTTATTGACAGTAATGTTAACTAATACTGGATGTGGATGTTTACCAAATTTACTTACAATAATTCCTCTTAAAACTGGCCAAGGTAATTTGTTTTTATTGTTCTCAAAGCTGGAAGATAGCTGCTGGGCTTCAGCAGTAAGGGTTAAACTCGTACTTTCTTTTTTTCCAGCTTTTTTGGCAGCTTCATTGGCCTTTCTAATTTCTTCTTCAATTATTCTTTTGATGGCTAATTCTAATTTACGCTGCTCATCTTCTTTTTGTTTCTTTTGTTTTAAAAGTTCTTTTTCCTTTTTCTGCAAAGATGTTAATGCCCCTTCTTCCTCTTGTTTTTCCTTTGCTAAAATTTCTTTCTCATTTTGTTCCTCACCCAACACTTTGAGTTTTGATCTTTTGGTGTTATTTAATTGGGTAATCATAACATCCAATGCTTTTTGGGTTTCGGTAATTTGCTCAGCTTGCTTTTTTCGATAAATGGAATATTGCTGCAAGTATTTGAATCTTTTGTAAGCTTGATTAAAATCTTCGGCTGAAAAGATGAACATCATTCTTTGAATAATATTTTGATTTTTATTGGCATAATAAATCATTTGAGCGTATTCATCTTTTAACTTTTTAAGTTCTGCTGATAGCTCTGAAATAGCATTATTAGTTTCATTTATTTGGGTATCAATAAGTTTAACTTCAACACGCATAGTTTGAATTAAATCTTCACGTAAACTAATTTTTTTATTTAACGTTTGAAGTTGATCTAATGTTAATTGTTGATTTTTTTTAGTTTCATTTAGCAAACTTTCAGTAAACTCAATTTCTTTTTGAATTTGTTTCTTTTTGTTTTCTAATTGATTTCTATTTTGGGCTGTAACATTTGCACCAGCAATAACTAAACAAAGAAGTAAGAAAATTTTATTTATTGAGTTTAATTGGCGCATAACTTTCTGGGATACTGAATGGATAGGTTAAGTCAATGTTTTTTTCAATTTTCACAAATTCACCTTTTAAAATACCTAATTTTTCGTTACCTAAAATAGTAGATATTTTTTTTGGAAAATAAGAAGAATCAGGCAAAGTTGTGTAACTATCGTATTTCATTTCGAGTATTCGGTTCGATTTTGTTTCTTGAAATCTATATTGAAAAATTTTAAATATATCAGGATAAACCCAAATGCTTTGTTGTATAAATTCTGTAGAATCTATTTTCTCTGGAATATTATCAAGATTAACTCTATCAAGTTTATCAATTTTATCCTTTTTTTCTAGCTTTTCAATTTGATCGTGTTTTTGTTGAAAGCGTTTCAATGTCTTTTTTCTTAGATTGGTCAAAACCAATTGATTATCGATGTTGTAATTTTTAAAATTATCCGTTTTTTGGGCATAAAAGTTGGCTGTAAGCAAACTTTCAATTAATTCAAAATCAACATATACGTTTGCAATTTTGGATAAATTTTCTAAATCACTTACCAAATAACTTTTATTTAATCTATTCAAAAACTTTACGCTATCAGGGGTAATAATAATTCTAAAAACTTCGATTCCCATTAAGGCTGTAGCCGACATCCAAATTAAGGAATCCTTTTTTATTCTAATATTGGTTTTGAAACTAGCATTTTGGGCTTCTGATTTAAAATCTCCGTCTAATCGTGCACTTAATGTTTGATACTGAATATTATTAATTTTTAATTTTTCGATTGATTCAGCAACAATAGGATTTTCATCTAATTTAACCTGCTCAACTATTGTTTTTTTTGTTTTACAAGCGGTATTAAAAGCTAAGAAAAAGCTTATAAAAATAAAGTATAATTTTTTCGAATTACTCACTAATCTATTAGTTTTTTCTGGGCAATTTTATTATTAATTCTTTCTGAATTTTCATCCAATTTTAATGCTTGTTTCCAATAATTTATAGCACCTTCAATGTCATTTAATTGAAATAAAACATCTCCAAAATGTTCCAAAATAACAGCGCTTTTATCTCCACCATTTTTTAGTGCTTTTTCTAGCCAAGTTTTTGCTTCACTATAGTTTTTCATTTGAAAAAAAATCCAGCCATAAGTATCTTCAAAAGTTGAGCTATTTGGTTGTATTTCATTCGATTTTTTTGACATTTCTAAGGCCTTTTCAAGCTTTTCGTTTCTTACTGATAAATAGTAAGCATAATTATTTAAAACGTAAACATTCAAAGGATCTAGTGCTAGTGATTTTTCATAGTAAGAATCAGACTTTTGATTGATTTTTAATTGGTGATAAGTATCGCCTAATGATGAATAAAATTGGGCTAATAAGGGTTTATTATCAACCACCAGAGCTGCTCCAGCCTCCAAAAATTCAGCACTTTCGTCATATTTTTTGATTTGAAAATAACCTATTCCAGCAAATAAATAAACTACAGGTTGAGAAGGGAAAAGTTCTACTGCCTCTGCCGCGTTTTTTGCTAAATTTTCGTTATCGTTTAACTCGGAAAATATATACAACATCTGCGCCCAAACATTGTAATTGCTTTTATCTAATTCAACTGATTTTTTATATTTTTCAACTGCTAATTTTGGCTTTCCTGTTTTGTATAAATAATCACCAAATAATGCAAAAAATTTGGCCTCTCCATTATCAACTTTTTCTACTGTTTCAAACAACGTTTGCGTTGGTTCACTAAGTGTAGAATCTTGGTAAGTCATTTGAAACAAATTAACTAGCGTTTTATATTTCACATCAAATTCTAATTCATCACTTTCAAATGCTTTTTTTAAATAATTAAAACTTTCAGTTTTATTGCCACGCTTTTCTAAAAATTCAGCTTTTGCGATATATGGATAAGGATTTGAGGGTTCAATTTCAATGGCTTTATCTATATAAAATTCAGCTTTGTCTTTTATATCGTTTCCATTGTATAAATCGGCCATTAATAAATAATAGCGCGCTTCGGAAGGGTTTGATTTTATAAGTTTTTCAATTTCTTCAACTGCTTTTTCTAACTTATCTTTTTTAAGCCAAATTTTTTGTTTTTTGACTGATATTTCTTCGTTAATTCCTATTTCCGATTCAATTTTATCATACATTTTTAGTGCATCATCGAATTTGTTAAGCAATAAATATGAATTGGCTAGCTCAAATTGTATTTCAACTTTTTCAGGATTGTTTTCAGCCATTTTTTGATAAATTTTGGCTGATTCTTCAATTTGACCAAACTGTTGTAATAGAGATGAATACAGAAGGGAATACCAAATATTTTTTTCATCTAAATCATAGGCTCTTTTAGCAAAATCAATAGAAACATCAGGTCTTCCTAAATAAATATACACTACCGATAAATCGTAATTAGCCATTGCTTGGCTTGGATCAATTCTAATTGCTTCTAAATATAACTGGGCAGCAGCTTCATAATTTCCTAAAATTTTTTCTTTAACTGCATTGTGAAAAATGTATGAAAATCTGCGTTCAGCAGTATTCTCATCCGCCTCAATTATTTCAGGATTGGCTGATTTTGAAACTTTTTTACTTAAATTGCATGAAGCAAGCAATAATATTGCAGCAATTGTAAAACCGATGTATCGAGCTGTTAGTTTCAAATTAATTATTTATAACTGAGTAATCGCCAACACTTAAATCAAGTGATTTTCCTTTTAATTCAACAAAATTTCCAAGCAATGAATTCTCAATAATACATTTTGTTATTTGTGTATTGCCTTGCACAATGCTATTTTTTAAAACACTATCATTTACTTTACAACCATTGCCTAAAGAAACATGCGGTCCAACAATTGAATTATTAATTTCAACACCTTCTCCAATAAAACAAGGCTCAATTATTTGCGAATTATTGCTTTTGAAATTGGTTTTTACAAATTCAGCACGTTTAAACTCTAACATACGCTGATTAGTATAAACTGTAGCATTTTTGTTTCCGCAATCTAACCATTCTGTTACAGCTCCAGTTGTGAATTTAGTTCCTTTGTTTTTCATGTTTTCCAAAGCATTGGTCAACTGAAACTCTCCTTTTTCTTTGATATTGTTATCTAAAAGGTATTTTAGTTGACTTTTTAAATAAGCTCCATCCTTAAAATAATAAATACCAATGATGGCCTTATCAGAAATAAATTCTTGTGGTTTTTCAATAAAATCAGTTATGACATTATCGGCAGTGGTTTTTACTACCCCAAAAGCTTTTGGGTCCTCTACCCTATGCACCCATATAATTCCTTCGCTATTGGTATCCATTTTAAAATCAGCCTTGAATAAAGTGTCAGCGAAAGCTACAGTAACTTTTCCATCCAATAATTGTTCAGCACACATTATTGCATGAGCCGTTCCTAAAGCTTCATCTTGGTAAAAAATATGACCTTTTGCACCTAAACTTTCGGCAACTTTTACTAAACCCTTTTCGGCTTCTTCACCAAAACGACCAACAATAAAACCAATATCTTCAATCTTTTCTCCGCAGACTTTGGCTAAATCTTCCACCAACCATTGCACAATAGGTTTTCCTGCAACTGGAATAAGTGGTTTAGGAACTGTAAGGGTATGCGGTCTCATTCTTTTGCCCATACCGGCCATTGGGATAACAATTTTCATAGGTTTAATTTTTTCCGGTGTGGCCAAATCCGCCATCACCTCTTTGGGTTTCATTTAATATATCAACTGACACAAATTTTGCTTGTTCATGCTTAGCAATTACCATTTGTGCTATTCTTTCACCGTTTTGTATTTCAAAATTTTCTGAAGATAAATTTACGAGCAATACCTTAATTTCACCTCTGTAATCGGCATCAATTGTGCCTGGTGAGTTTAAAACAGTTATTCCATTTTTGAACGCCAAGCCGCTTCTGGGACGAATTTGAGCCTCAAAACCTTCGGGTAATTCAATAAATAATCCGGTTGGAACCAACATTCGTTCTAAGGGTTTTAAAACGATATTTTCATTAATAAAGGCCCTCAAATCAACACCAGCTGAAAGTTGCGTTGCATATTCGGGCATCAGATTATTTGATTTATTAATGATATTTATCTCCATAATAATTTTAAAAACGAGGCCGAATTTAACCCAAATTTAGGATATGGTAAAATAATGAAGTCCCATAAAAGCTTATAAAAAAACATAAAAAACTAATTACAAGGTTTTAGTTTTTATAAAACTGTGGAATCCTTCTTTTTTTACAACATAAAAACCAAAACCTAACAAAATTGCTGTAGCATAAGTATATTTAAGAACAATCCACTGAGGCTCAGTAATTTTAAAAGTAAAAAACAAAATCAATGAAAGGGCTAAATAGCTAAAAATGGTAGACAAATCATATGGAATTGGGAAATGTTTTTTGCCAAAATAGTAAGACAATACAACCATAGTGGTGTAAACCAACAAAGTGGTCCAAGCCGAACCCATATAACCTAAAATGGGTATTAATATAAAATTTAATGTTATGGTTAGTGCAGCTCCAATACCTGAAACAATTGACCCATAAATGGTTTTAGTAGAAATTTTATACCAAACCGAGAGATTAAAATAAATTCCAAGCATTAGATTCGCTAAGAGCAAAATAGGAATCACATCTTTTCCGGCATGAAATTCCTTCCCAATAAATTGAATAAAAATATCTTGAAATAAGGTTATCAATAAAAAAATGATGGAAGTTAAGGCAACAAAATAATTCATCAATCGTGCATAAGTTTGTTTGGAATCTGCCTTTGATGCTTGATCGAAGAAAAAAGGTTCGGCTGCAAATCGATAAGCTTGAATTAAAATAGTCATGAACATAGAAATCCGATAACAAGCGCTGTAAATTCCTAATTGGTAAAGCGATTCATTGGCTGGAAGCATATATTTAAGCATCAAACGATCAATAGTTTCATTTACTGTGCCTGCTAAACCAATTAAAAGCATAGGAAGGGCAAATGGCCAAACTTTTCTCATTAATTCAGCATCTATGCTGAATTTTAATGGAAGTGAATCAATTAAAAGCCAAAGAAAAATAAGTCCACTTGGAACCAAATTGCTGATTAAAATGTATCCAACTCCAAAATCGCTGCGATAAAAGGATTGAATGAAAACCGCTAAACCACCATCGCCTTTAGCTAAAATGGGGCACAACAAAATGAAAAATAAGTTAAGTAAAATGTTTAACAGAATTCCGAAAATTTTGATTCCAGCAAACTTTAAAGCCTTATTTTCTGAACGAAGTTTAGCAAAAGGAATAGTAGATAAAATATCGAAAACTGTTATAAATAGAATTCCAGAAATAAGAAAAGTGTAATTTCCATAACCTAAAACATCGGCAATGTTTTGATTAAAAAACATTCCTCCAAAAGTTAAAACAGAAGTGCTGATTAAAAGAGTTGAAAAAATGCTATTGTAAACCTTTACCTTATTGTTTTCATTGTTGTAAAACCGAAAAAAGGCAGTTTCCATTCCATAAGTAAAAAGCGGCAAAAGAAAAGTAACATAAGTATACATTTCAGTGTAAACGCCAAACTCTTCAGGATCTAGTTTTCGAGTATAAATTGGAATCAATAAAAAATTTAAAAAACGGCCAACAATGCTGCTCAATCCATAAACTGCAGTTTCACCGGCTAATTTTTTAAAAATATTCAAGGTTTAAATTTTGATGGTTTAAAGATGCTAATTATACGATTGAAATTATGAAAAAAGAAAAACCAATAAATGAAAAATTGCATTTATTGGTTCTGTAAATATGTATTAAAAAATATTTATCCAGGAAAGTTAGCTTTTCTTTTTTCTAAAAAGGCAGTAGTACCTTCTATAAAGTCTGCTGTTCCAAAACATTTACCAAAACTTTCTATTTCTTGCTTAAAACCTTCAGAAGGATTTAAAACGCCAGTATTTACGGAAACAATAGCCTCAGCAATAGCAACACCTGAACGACTTGCAATTTTTGCAGCCAATTCAAAACATTTAGAAAGTAATTCTTCCTGAGGAACAACATAATTAACTAAGGACCATTTCAAAGCATCTTCTGCTGAAATCATATCAGCCGTCATAATCATTTCCATAGCCTTTCCTTTCCCAACCAATTGGGTTAAACGTTGTGTACCACCATATCCAGGAATAACGCCCAATGAAACTTCAGGCAAACCCATTTTTGCGTTGGAAGATGCTAATCTAAAATGACAACTCATTGCCAATTCTAATCCGCCACCTAAGGCGAATCCATTAATAGCTGCAATAACTGGTTTTGAAAAATTTTCAACAAAATCAAACAGTTTTTTATGTCCTTCTGCGCTCAATTTTTTACCTTCTTCAACTGAAAAGTTTGCAAACTCTGAAATATCGGCACCAGCAACAAACGATTTTTGTCCCGACCCAGTTAAAACGATTACTTTAACCTCTTTTTGATCTTTTAAATGCATGAACACATGGTTTAATTCTTGAATTGTTTCCATGTTTAATGCATTCAATTTATCGGGTCTATTGATAGTAACCAAAGCTGTATTAGCCTCAATCTTTAATAAAATATTTTTAAATTCCATTGTCATAATTTGGCTCAAAAATAAAAAGCTTTACCTATTAATTAAATTGTTTAGGATATTTTCGAATTTGAAATGTAAATTAAATTTAAAATTTTTGAAAAGCATTTGAAAATTAGCTGTTTAATTATGTTATTTGCATATTACTTTTCATAGGAGTAATTGGTTAGTTTAACATTGCCGCTGTTTAATAAGCAGCGGCTACTGTTTTATCATCAAAAATTTAAATAATTTTGAATCATTCAAAAAACCAAAATATGAAAAACTTCATCCTCATTTCACTGGTTTCTTTATCGATAAGTTCATGTAATTTTAATACCAAAGAGATTCCTTCTGAGGCTAAAGTTGCAATTGAAATGCCAATAGTAAAACATTCATCTTTAGCTGGTGAAGAAAACAAAACACTTGCATTGTTAAACATTGAAGGTATGAGCTGCGAAGTTGGCTGTGCTAAATTTATTCAAAGCAAATTATCTAAATTGGATGGTGTAAATAATGCAAGCATTAATTTCGAAGAAAAAATTGCTACTGTTGATTTCGATAAATCGAAAATTTCAGAAGAGAAACTTTTTAATACAATTACGGAATTAAAAAATGGAACTTACAAAGTAACAGCCATTGAAATTCAAGAAATTTCAGCATCTAATACATCAGGAAGTAGCGAGAACACTGAAAAAATAACAACTAAACAATTAAAACCAATAGTTTTTCCTGACGTTTTGGGACTATTTAAAAAGTTTTTACTTCCATAATTTTAAAATATTTCAATAAAAAAAGCCGCTTATAGCGGCTTTTTTTTTAATTATAATCTTATTTATTCTGGTCGCATTTGCGGGAAAAACAATACTTCTTGTATGGAAGCTTGTCCAGTTAGCATCATCGTCAAACGATCAATTCCAATTCCTAAACCTGATGTTGGCGGCATGCCGTATTCTAGAGAACGCACAAAATCGCGATCGATAAACATGGCCTCATCATCACCTTTTTCAGACAACTTTACTTGTTCTTCAAATCTTGATAACTGATCAATTGGGTCGTTTAATTCAGAATAAGCATTGGCAATTTCTTTACCATTAATCATTAACTCAAATCTTTCTGTTAATTCAGGATTACTACGATGTGTTTTACATAGAGGCGACATTTCTTTTGGATAGTCAGTTATAAATGTTGGCTGAATGAAATTTTTCTCGCATTTGCTTCCGAAAATTTCATCAATCAATTTTCCTTTACCCATCGAGTCGTCTGTTTCAATATGTAATGCTTTACAAATAGCTTTTAATTCGGTTTCATTTTTACCTGAAATATCATAACCAGTGAATTGTTTAATGGCATCTGTCATGCTTATTCTAGGAAAAGGAGCTTTGAAACTTATAGTATTTTCACCCATGCTTACATCGGTTGTTCCTAAAACTTCTAAAGCAACGGTTTCTAAAAGTTTTTCAGTAAATTCCATCATCCAGAAATAGTCTTTGTAAGCTACATAAATTTCCAGACCTGTAAATTCAGGATTATGCGTTCTATCCATACCTTCATTTCTGAAGTTTTTAGCAAACTCATAAACACCATCAAAACCTCCAACAATCAATCTTTTTAAATACAATTCATTAGCAATTCTCAAATACAATGGAATATCTAAAGCATTGTGATGCGTTATAAAAGGACGAGCAGCAGCACCACCTGGAATAGATTGAAGAATTGGAGTTTCAACTTCTAGATAACCAAATGAATTGAAGTAATTTCTGATAGATTGAATAATTTTTACTCTTTTTAAAAATATTTCCTTCACTTCATTGTTCACCACTAAATCAACATAACGCATTCTATATCGTTGCTCAGGATCAGTAAAAGCATCGTAAACATTTCCATCGGCATCTTTTTTTACTATTGGCAACGGTTTTAATGATTTGGCCAATAATTTAAACTCATGGGTATGGACTGAAATTTCGCCCATTTTAGTGCGAAAAGCGAAACCTTTAATTCCAACAAAATCGCCAATATTTAATAGCTTTTTGAATAGCGTATCATACAAAGTTTTATCGTCAGTCGGACAAATTTCATCGCGTTTCAAATAAACTTGAATTCTTCCTTTATAGTCTTGAATTTCAATAAATGCAGCCTTACCCATATCGCGCACTTGCATCAATCGCCCGGCAATTGAGACATGTTTTAAACCTTCATCTTCAGCATTTGCCTCAAATTGTTGTTTTATTTCAACTGAATAATGGGTCACATCAAACTTTTCTGCCGGAAAAGGGTCTATTCCAAGCTTTTTAATCTCTTCTAAGGCTTCTCTCCTTAAAATTTCTTGTTCACTCAACTGTTGTATCATTTCTTAAAAAATTGCGCAAATATACTTTATTCAAAACTTTGGAGGGTATAAAATTTTAATTCCTTCATATTCCATAGTTTTATTTTTTTCTGAGAACAATAGACAGTGCATTTGGTTTTTTATGCAATTGAATTATGTAATATTGCAGCCTTATGAAATCAATTTTAAAAAGTCTTTTCCTTGTTTTTTTAATTGTAATGCATGGTTTAATGTTGGTTAATTATTTAAAAACTGGTGGAAACGTGACTCAAATTTTTTGGGGAATTCCTGTATTTGTTTTTAACCCTAGCCAAATTACAACCATTATTTTTGTTCAATTTTTAGCCATTTTGTATCTTTTTTTAGATAAGGCTTTGGAATTAAAACACCGCGAGATAAATTGGAAAGATTGGTTTGAAATTTTATTAATTATTGTTTTCACATTTAGCATATTTATTCAATTTTTAAATTGGGCCACAGAAGGAATTGAAAGATTATAAATGATTGAAGAAATTGATAATACACTACTAAATTTTAACCAAAATAATCTTTGGCTACTCAATTTTTGCCTAGGCTTTATAATGTTTGGCGTTGCATTAGATTTGAAAGTAGAGAACTTTAAAGAACTTTTTCGCCAACCTAAAAACCTTGCAATTGGTGTTTTATCACAATTTTTTATGCTTCCATTTTTGACTTGGTTATTGATTTTAATTATTAAACCACCTGCAAGTATGGCTTTAGGAATGATGCTTGTAGCAGCCTGCCCAGGTGGAAATATCAGCAATTTTATTACAGCCCAAGCAAAAGGTAACGTAGAGCTAAGCATTGGATTAACTGCATTTTCGACTGGTTTAGCTTTGTTTATGACTCCTTTTAATTTTGCTTTTTGGGGTGCATTATATGGTCCGGCTCAAAACATTTTAACCAATATTTCGATTGATCCATTTAAAATGTTTGAATCTGTAATTGTATTAACTGGCTTACCAGTTTTACTTGGAATGATGCTCAACAAATTTTTGCCACAACTAAAATCGAAAATTGTTAAGCCTATAAAATTCCTATCTATACTCATTTTTGCCCTTTTTGTAATCTTAGCGTTCGCTTCAAATTTTAAGGTGTTTTTAAAGTATATAAGTTATATTGCTTTATTTGTGTTTTTGCACAATTTAATAGCACTAGCAGGTGGTTTTAGTTTAGCAAAGATCTTTAATTTAGACTTTAAATCTACAAAAACCATTACTATAGAAACTGGTATTCAAAATTCAGGACTGGGTTTAGTATTAATTTTTAATTTTTTTAACGGCCTTGGAGGCATGGCTTTAATAGCGGCATGGTGGGGAATTTGGCATATTGTATCGGGAGCTTTGTTAGCTTGGTATTGGAGTAAAAAAGAGATTTAAGATTTAAACAGGAGTAGTAAGAAATTGGGTTTTAAATTTCAAATTTTCTAACTGACTGCTTAAAACGTTACAAATAATTCTAACCTATTTAATAAATTACTTCTCAACCCTCCATTTTTTAAACTTTCAAATTAATTGAATCAGAAAAATTATTGAATGAATAAAACTTTGGTCTATATCCTAATAAATCCTAAATATAGTTGGCCTAAGAGGTATTATCTGCAATTTTGGCTTTTTATCATTTTTACAGCTTGTAGCAATTCAGTTATGAAAGAAAATAGTAATAGATTAATACATGAAAGCAGTCCTTATTTATTGCAACATGCTCACAATCCTGTTGATTGGTTTCCATGGGGCGAAGAAGCATTGCAAAAAGCGAAAACTGAAAACAAATTACTTTTAATAAGTGTAGGTTATTCTGCTTGTCATTGGTGTCATGTAATGGAACGCGAAAGTTTTGAAAATGACTCAGTGGCGAAAGTTATGAACGAATACTTTGTTTGCATAAAAGTTGATAGAGAAGAAAGACCTGAAATTGATCAGATTTATATGGATGCTGTTCAATTGATGACTGGAAAAGGAGGTTGGCCATTAAATTGTTTTGCTTTACCCGATGGAAGACCTATTTATGGTGGGACATATTTTCCAAAAGATAATTGGTTAAATATTTTGCAACAATTGCACAATTTAAAAATTAAAGAACCTGAAAAGTTAGAAGAATATGCCTCTAAACTTACCGAGGGTTTGCAAAATATAGATCAAATTGTGGAAAATCCTAAAGCGGACGTTTTTGACAAAAAATTGTTTGATTTGGCTTGGAATAAATGGCGAGAACGAATTGATACCATTGATGGTGGCCCCAATCATGCACCGAAATTTCCTCTGCCTAATAATTTCGAATTTCTATTAAAATACGCTTATTTAAGTAAAAATGAAGAGGTTTTAAATTATGTAAATCTCACTTTACAGAAAATGGCTTTTGGAGGTATTTATGACCAAATTGGAGGCGGATTTGCGCGTTATTCAGTTGATGGCTATTGGAAAGTACCTCATTTTGAAAAAATGTTGTATGATAATGCTCAATTAGTTAGTCTTTATGCTGAAGCATATCAAGCCAGCAAAAATGAATTATATAAACAAACGGTTTATCAAACCTTGGAATTTGTTGAACGAGAATTAACTGATGAAAGTGGAAGTTTTTATTCAGCCTTAGATGCTGATAGCGAAGGCGAAGAAGGGAAGTTTTATGTGTGGAAAAAAGAAGAATTAGAAAAAATTATTACCGAAAACTTTGACCTCTTTTCCAATTATTACAATATCAATAATAAAGGATTATGGGAACATGGAAACTATATTTTGCTAAGATCAGAAAGTGATGAAAATTTTGCAACCAAAAACAAAATAACTTTAAATCAGCTTTCAGAATTCAAAAAAAATTGGCATCAAAAGCTACTTCATGAGCGCAACAAAAGAGTTCGACCTGGGCTTGATGATAAAAGTTTAACAAGTTGGAATGCCATGATGCTAAAAGCCTTTACTGAAGCTTATATAGTTTTTGGCGAAGCTAATTTTTTGAAAATTGCCATTAAAAATGCTCATTTTATAATCAGTCATCAAAAAATGAATGATGGCGGACTTTTTCATAATTACAAAAAAGGAAAAAGCAATATCACTGGTTTTTTAGAAGATTATGCCTTTACCATTGAAGCTTTTTTAAAATTATATGAAGCTACTTTTGACGAAAAATGGCTTACAGAAGCTAAAAATTTGAATGATTATTGCCTTGAACACTTTTTTAATGATCGATCAGGATATTTCTATTTTACCTCATCAACCGATAAACCATTAATAGTTCGAAAAACTGAAACGATGGATAATGTAATCCCATCATCTAATTCAACAATGGCTAAGAATTTATTCTTGTTAAGTCATCATTTTGAAAGAGATCAATATGCAAAATTGGCTGAAAATATGCTGAAAAACATGGAAAAACCTTTTACAGATTACCCATCGGGATATAGTAATTGGGCAATATTAAGGCTCTATTTTAGTTATAACTTTAAAGAAATTGTGGTAGTTGGAAAAAATGCTTTAGAGGAAGCTAAAAACTTATCAAATATTTATTACCCCAATAAACTTGTTGCTGGCAGCGACAAAGAAAGCGCACTTCCGTTAATAAAAAATAGATTCAACATTCAAAAAACCTTATTTTATTTGTGCGAAAATAAAAGCTGTTTAAAACCAAGTGACAATTTTCAAGAAATCAAAGCTCAATTAATTACCGATTAAAAAAATATGCGTTTCTATTTTTTTCTTTTTTCAATTTTTTATTTCAATCTTTTTTCAAGTCAAGCCCAATTGCTAAAACCAAATGTTAAATGGTTTGGAAATGAACCCTATTTTAATTCTGAAGTAATCAAGGCCAATAAAATTAAATTGATAAAAGTTGAATTTTTAACCAAGCCAGACAATGAAAAAATGGCTTATCGAAACGATTTGGTTTTTCATGAATTTGATGAATTAGGAAATTTAATGTTTCAATATACCGTATATAAAAGAGCCGAAAATAAAGCCGACACTTTTGTTACTGCTTTTGAATATTATCCTGATGGAAATGTTATGGTGAAACGCAGTAGCGATAAATTTGGATATTATTCCTATAATTATGCTTATGACGAAGTTGGAAATATTATAAAAGAAATTTATAGCCGCGATATCAATTCAAACTATTCACCATTCAATTTTAAATTAGAAAAGCAATATCCAATAGGTGAAGAAAAATTTGACATTAAAATTTTAACTCCCACCCAATATAAGCAAACCTTAAAAAATAATTTAGGTTATGCCTATAAAGAGATAATTGTAAATTTAAATGAGAAGAAAAAGCCCATAGAAGAATTTGGACGATATTTAGTGAGTGGGAAAATTGAGAAAAAAACATTTGAATACAATGGTAAAAATCAACTTATTAAATTTATTGATTTTAAAAATGTTGAAGCTGAATACGAAAAAGTTGTAGAATATAGTTATGATAAATTCGATAACTATCTCGAAATGAAAACTTATGTCAATAAGGAGTTTATAGAAAGAAGTGAATTTTTGAACGACTCAATAACTGGAATTACAAATGACATTATTACAAGAAATGAAAAACACAAAAAAATTGACATCGTTAGGTTTAGTTATGAATACCATCCTAAACCAGGCGAACCAATCAAAACACTTTTGGTCGATTCTGTTATTACTACTTCTAAACCTAAGCCAACAATGTCTAAGCCAAAACGTAAAAAATCGCGTAGATAATTTAGCTGAATATGCTGAATGGAAGGAAGAACAATATAAAATAGCGTTTGAAATTTTAAATAACAATCAATTAACAGATACTGAAAAAGAAGTTTTTTTACTTAGTAATTTAATCAGGTTAAATCCTCAGCTTTTCTTAAACACTTTTGTGAAAGATTATTATGAGCAAAAAAATTTTAAAAAAAGTAGTTATTCCAAATCATTAGAAAAAGAATTAAAACTCCTAAAAGCTCTGCCTTGTTTTGAATTTAGCGTTGAGCTTTCAAAATGCGCAAAAAATCATGCTATTGAAATGGGGAAAACAGGAAAAATTGGTCATGACTCATCGAATGGAAAAAGTTTCTCAAAACGAATTAAAGATTGCTGGTCGAGCAATGCTGTAGGCGAAAATTGCGATTACGGAAATGAATCAGGCATTGATATTTTTATGTCATTATTAATTGATGATGGAGTCCCAAGTTTGGGTCATAGAAAAAATATTTTGAGTAATTTATTCACACATTTAGGACTTTCTGTTCAACCTCACAAAGTGTATGGCACTAATTGCGTGATGGATTTTGGCGCAAAAAAATAGTTATTTAACTCAATTATTTTGAAATAGCTGAATGAATATTAAATTCACAACATTAAAATATGATGATGATGAATAAAACTCTATTATTAATTAGCTCATTAGCTCTATCTTTTAATCTTTCGGCAGCAAATTCAAAATGGTGGAAAGAAATTAAAAGTTCAGACGCAGAAAAAAGTAATAAGATAATTAATGCCAAAAATTACTATGCTTTTCAAGTGAATTTAAACGAATTAAACAATGAATTAAGCAATGTTCCTCACGAAAGTTTAAAAACAGCTCAGGAAAGTGAAAGTATTATCTCAATTCCAATGCCTGATGGCACTATTTTAGACTTTAGAATTGTTGAAACCGATGTAGTTCATCCAGATTTAAAACTAAAATATCCTCAATTAAAAACCTATCAGGGAGTTGCAGTAAATAATCCTGCTGTTTGGGTTGCTATTGACAATACACAAAACGGTTTTAGGGCAATGATAACTTCACCTAATGGAACAACTTTTATTGACCCATTTTCACTAAATAATCCCAATCAGTTGATGAGCTATCACAAATCTGATTTTGAAACTAGTAAAATGATGAATTGTTTGTTATCAGAGTCAAGAACAACAGAAATTGATCATGAAAATTTTGCAACTGCAGTTGGTGAAACAATAAGAACTTATAGAATTGCAGTTTCAGCCACAGGCGAATACACAACCTTTCATGGAGGAACAAAAGCTGGAGCTTTGGCAGCCATAACTACAACTATCAATAGGGTTAACCAAGTTTATATAAGAGATTTATCTTTAAAATATCAATTAATTCCCAACAACGATACATTAATTTTTTTAAATGCATCAACTGATCCATTTACTAATAGTGATGCCGGTTCAATGATTCAAGAAAATCCAACAGTGATTAATCAAAGAGTTGGATCAGCTAATTATGATATTGGACACGTAGTTGCTACTGATGGTGCAGGCTTAGCTGGTTTAGGTGTTACTTGTGGTAGCGGAAAAGCAAGAGGTGTAACTGGAATATCAAGTCCTGTTGGCGATCCATTTGATATTGATTATGTAGCCCATGAAATTGGCCATCAAATGGACGGAAACCATACCTTTAATAATTGTAATGGAAACGGAAATACTCAAGCGCCAGCTTTTGAACCAGGAAGCGGTGTTACTATTATGGCTTATGCTGGTTTGTGCGGTGGCTCTTTTAATATCGCAAATAATTCAATAGACCAGTTTCATGCAGGAAACCTAGATGAAATTATCTTATTTACAACTACAGGAAATGGGAAAAACTGCGGTAGCACTTTAGCTACTTTAAACACTCCCCCCGTTGCATCCTATATTGAAAGTTTAGGCAAAACCATCCCGAAATCAACACCTTTTGAAATAACTGGCGCTGGAACTGATATTGATGGTGATACTTTAACCTATTGTTGGGAGCAAGTTGACAATGGTCCTAGAGCAACAACAATGTCAGCTCCTACAGGCAATGCTCCATTATTTAGGTCTTTCAAACCATCAGAAAATACACTGAGATCGTTTCCATTATTATCTGGTATTTTAACTGGAAACAATACAACTTTAGGCGAATATTTATCTAGTTATACTAGAAATATCAAGCTTAGATTAACTGTTAGAGACAATAATGCAATTGGCGGTGGAATTGGTTTTGCCAACTACACATTAGCAGTTGATGGAAACTCAGGACCTTTTAAGGTTCAAACTGGCAACCAAATTAATACAGTTTTCACAAGTGGATTGCCAGTTGACATAACTTGGGATGTTGCAGGTAGTAATAATGCACCAGTTAATTGTCAGAATGTAGATATTTATTTGTCAGTAAATAATGGAGCTTCGTTTGATTATTTATTAGCACAAAACACTTCGAATGATGGCGCAGAAACAATTGTTCTACCGAGTTTTTCATCTATTCAAAATCAATGCAGATTTAAAATAAAGGCAAGTAATAATTTATTCTTCGATATAAATGATAGGGCATTTAGAATTAACGTTCTGAATGTAGGAATAGAAAATACTTTGGGTAATAATGAAAATATTAATGTTTACCCAAATCCTGCTCAAAACGAGGTTTCGGTTTCATTGAATTTGATTGAAAGAGAAAATGTATCTATTAAAATTATTGATTTAACTGGAAAAACCATTAACAATTATAATCTTGGAAAAGTAAATCAAATGAAAGTTGAGACTTTTAATATCAGCGATTTACCAAAAGGTTTTTATTTAATTTCAGTTGAAGGAACTAATTTTAGAAATATTCAAAAGTTGATAATTGAATAATTTTCGAATCTATAAAAAACAAAAAGAGGGGTAAATCAAAAATTCACCCCTCTTTTTTATTGATTAAAATAACTTACAAAAATTTGAAACCAACAGTTGCAGTAATATAATTAAGTTTAGAACTTGCACCACCTGATTTTTCAAATTCGCTTAAACCAAGCACATAACGTGCATCAACAGTTATGTTAGCAATATCTACTCCAAAACCAACAGCTCCAGACCATACAGCGCTTTGAACTACAGCATTATTTTTAATACTTTCAATATTAGCTTTAACTAATGGATCAGCTTCGTAAGCTGATTTTATACTTCTGCTTTCAGACATATTAAAGGAAGCAACTGGACCTGCCATTAATCTTAACTTAAAAAGCTTAACATCAATAGGCTGATAACCAATCATTAATGGAACTTCTAAATTGGTTGACTTTAAATCTTGCTCTATTAATGTTTTAGTTGAATTAATGTTAGCCACATTGGCTTCAAACGAATATTTACTTCTTTGTATACTTATGTGCACTTCGGGTTGGATATTAATTTTTTTGAGCGTAACACGAGCAAATAAACCACCACGAAAAGCCACAATAGACTGTGCATCGAAAGCTGCTTCATTAAATTTTGTTTGGGTAGAATTAATTCCCAACTGAACTCCAAAAGTAAAAGGCCCTGCGGCAAAACTTTTAAAACCGCATAATAAAGCTAATCCTGAAACGATAAGTAATTTTTTCATGTTTGAGTGTTTTTTGAACAAATTTAAAATTTGATTTTAATTTTCAGCAAAAATTATTCCACTCGAAGTGCTTCAATTGGATCGAGCTTGGAGGCTTTATAAGCAGGATAATAACCCGCCACTACTCCAACTATAAATGAAATAATAAAAGCAGTAATTATCCAAACCCAAGGAATTATAAAACCTCCTTCAAAAAAACTGGAAATAAAGTTTCCAATTGCAATACCAAAAATTATCCCCGCAATTCCTCCAATTTGACAAATTACAATGGCCTCAGCCAAAAATTGATTTCTAATAGTAATCTGTTTAGCGCCCAAAGATTTCCTAACCCCTATTTCGCGCGTTCTTTCGGCTACTGAAACCAACATGATATTCATTAAACCTATGGATGCACCAAGCAATGTTATTAATCCAATGGCAATGGCTGCATAGGATACATAAGACAAACTATCAACTAAAATGGCTGCAAAACTATCACTTCTTACGATTTCAAAATTATTAGCATCTTTTGCTTTTCGTTTTCTAACTACTCGCATCGCTCCGGTAGCTTCGCTTATAGTGCCGTCTAAATTTCCTACACCAGTTGAAAGTACATTTATTACAAAACTCTTATTGTCCATATTGGTATATTGACGCAAATTGGTTATTGGTACTACACAACTTTTATCGCCTCCAAAACCAAAACTTGAACCTTTTGAGGCCAAAGTTCCAATAACTTTGTATGCAACACTTCCAATTCTAATTTCTTTATCAATTGGTGATTCATTTTTAAAGAGTTGTGTTGAAACACCATTACCTATTAAAACTACATTTGAACCATACTGAAGTTCAGTTTCAGTGAAATTTCTTCCCTCGTCAATACTGTAACCTGAAGTAATAATATAATTCAAATCTGCACCATAAACTGCCACATTGGGATTTGTTTTTTCCGATTTATACTTTACTGTTGCTGAACCTGTTGAGTTTACGGTTACGCTTACTGGAGCAATAGAATCAAACCTTTTTTTAAATTCCATTGCTTCGTAATAACTAATCTTTTTAAAATTACTACTTGCCTTAGGTGGTTTTTTGCCCATTCTGATCACCATTCCCCGATTACGAATTGTAAAAGTGTTGGCACCCATGCTGGTAAAATTACTATTTATGCTGTTTTCAATAGCATCAATAGAGGTAAGAATACCTACTAAGGCAGTAATTCCAATAGCAATTATTAAAACTGTTAAAAATGTTCTTAGCTTTTGACTGACTATAGAGCCAAGAGCAATTTTTATGTTTTCGGTAAATAATCCATTTTTGTTCACAGCCCGAATTTAAAACCTAAATAATTGGAAAATGCTAAATAGTTATGAATGGTTAAATGACTGTGAGATTGGTTTTATAGAAAAAATCAGTTTTTAAATATTACTAAAAATGTCTTAATAAATTTAATCCAAAACCATAATCGAAAGGTAATTTTTCAAAGTAATAATAAGTCCCATTGTTGCAAATTTTTAGCTGAAACTGTAGGGCATATTTTTCAGTAATAAACCATTGAGCACCCATGTTTAAATAAAGATAAGGTGAAAAGTTTTTATTAAATCTATTCACAAAACTTTGATACTTCTCTTTTTTACCATCAAAATATTCATAATTAGAACTTCTAAAAACAAAAGTACTTAATCCAAAACCTGCTTCTAAAAAGGGTTGCCATTTTCTATTTCCTAATTTGTAGTTCAATCCAAACAATAAAGCTGAATTTAAATTATTACTAGCGAAAATCTTTTCTTGAGTGGGATAAATCTGTGTTCCAGATTCTATTTTATAACTGTAATAATCAATATTTATAGTTCCAACTAAACTAAGTTTTCTAAAAGTGTAAGATAATGAAATAGGTAAATCTGCATTAAAATCATTGGCTAAATATTTTGAATTTATAGAAGGGAAATGAGCAAAACCTAAACCAGCACTCCAATAATTAGATTTTTGAGCAAAGCTGACATTCATAATTCCGATTATAAATGCCATAGAAAGTAATAATTGCTTCATAATTTTAAATTTAAAGTGAATTTAGTAAATAAACATTAACTAAATATTATTCTAAAAATAGTTTCTCTAAAGTTTTGTTTAAAAAGAAAATGGAATAAAATATTAGTTTGCTTCTTAATTTTAGTTTTTTTGCAACAAATTAATTACATGAAAAATATTTTATGGTTTTTGCTTTCGGTATTGGTTTTTTCTTGCAGCGAACCAGAAAAAAAAGTAGAAACAATTAAAATTTACTTGGAAGGAAAAGCGCAAGGCACCACCTACCATATTACTTATTTCGATAAAGAAAATCGTAATTTTCAATCGCAAATAGATTCAATTTTAGATGTCATAGATGCTTCTATGAGCACTTGGGATAGTACTTCTATTATTTCAAAAATAAACAAAGCCGATACAGCAGTTATCGTAGATTTTCATTTTAAAAATGTTTTTTATAAAGCCCATGAAATTTCGAAGATGACAGACGGTTTGTTTGATGCCACCGTTGCACCATTGGTAAATGCTTATGGTTTTGGGTTTAAAAAAATTGAATCGGTTACGGGCGCAAAAATTGACAGTCTTAAACAGTTAGTTGATTACACAAAAGTTGAACTAAAAAACAATAAAATTTATTTTGCCTCTAAAGGAATGCAAATTGATTTTAATGCCATTGCTCAAGGATATTCAGTAGATGTTTTGGTCGATTTTCTAAAGGAAAAAGGTATAACTGATTTAATGGTTGAATTAGGAGGAGAAGTGAAATGTTTAGGTATAAAAGATGATGGTAGTAATTGGAAAATTGGAATAGATAAACCTGAAGAAAATCAAACTGAAAGACCTTTACAAGCCATTCTAAGTTTGGAAAATGAGGCTTTGGCTACCTCCGGAAATTATAGAAAGTTTTATGAATTTGAGGGCAAAAAATTTGCGCATATTCTAAATCCTTTAACCGGAAAACCGGTAATTCATAATTTATTAAGCGCCTCAGTTGTTGCAGAAGATTGCATGAGCGCTGACGCTTATGCTACTGCTTTTATGATTATGGGACATGAAAAAGCCATTTCTTTTATAAATCAGCATCCCGAATTAAACTTACATGTATATTTGATTTTTGTGAATGATAATGGAAAATGGGAAACTTTTACTTCAAACTCTTTAAAAGAAAAGCTTTCAGAAATGAATGAACAATAATTATGATTCAATTTTTAAAACAACCATATCCTACACACAGCTTTGAAAAAAGTTGGAAGTCGCCCATTATTGTTTCAATTTTTGTTTTTGCATTTCTTTCCATTTTTCAGCCATTTGGTATAAAATCCATGCCCGATTCTTTTCCAAAATATGCCATTTTACTAGGTTATGGTTTTGTGACTTTTATTGGGATGGTATCGGTATTTTTTATTCCAACCTATTTTTTTAAGGACTATTTTAAAGAAGAAAATTGGAATGTGGGAAAACAAATTTTTGTTTCTTCTTTAAACATTCTGATTATTGGAACGGCCAATTTTTTATACTCATGGTTTGTATTAGGCTTCGATTTAAATCTCAAAAGTTTAATTTATTTTCAACTTATAACCTTATCTATTGGATTTTTTCCAATGGCAGTTATGACCCTAATTAAGTTTAATAGTCTCAAAAAAGAAAATTCTGCCTCTGCCTCAGAAATAACTGAGGGTTTAAAGTTTTATCATCAACCTGAAAATGAATTACCAAAAGATGCTTGGATAAAAGTTATGGCTGAAAACAAAATTGATGTTTTCAGCATCAATTGTCATGATTTTCTATTTGCTGAAGCAGCCGACAATTATATTCAAGTAAATTATGTAGAAGGTAACATTTTAAAAAGATATTTAATAAGAACGACTTTAAGTAAACTAGAAGAAGCTGTTGCAAAATTTCCACGCTTGGTTCGCTGCCATAGAGCCTATGTAGTTAATTTAGATCAAGTAACTTCATTTACTGGAAATGCGCAAGGACTCATTTTAGAAATTAAAAATTGCGATGTTTCTATCCCTGTATCGCGAAAAATGGTAAATGATATTAAAGCAATTTTGAAAAAATAGCCTTGCATTTTGTCCCAGAAGCTGTTTTTTATCCCCAAAATTGACAATTATCCCAATTTTTTGATGTTTATCCCTTCGTTTCAAGAAGCCAAATTTTAGCATTTATGTTTGTCGACATAAAATCAAAAAATTATGTACAACATCACAATGATCATTCACATTATGGCTGGCACATTAGCATTAGCTTCTGGCTTAATGGCCATTTTTTCTGCTAAAGGAAAATCAAATCACAACAAAGCAGGTTTAGTTTATTATTATTCTATGCTTGTTATTGGGGTTACTGGAGTTTTGGTAAGCGGATTTTTAAATCCAAATACGTTTCTACTAGCTATATCTTTTTTCTCGCTTTATTTAATTCATTCTGGTAAAATGGCATTAAATTATTGGAGATTAAAAACCAATTATAAACCTCAATTTTTTAAAGATAAGCTTCCTTTTTACCTTGCTTTTATAGTTGGTGGTGGGATGATAATTCAACCAATATTTTTGATGATTGAACATCAAGTTGTTTTTGTGCCAGTTCTCGCTATTTTCGGATTAATAATGCTTACAAATTCGATAAGAGACATTAAAAAATTTAATAACCCTGAAAATTTTGTTCCTAGAAATAAAAAGTGGTTATTGCAACATATTTCTATGATGGGAGGAGCCTATATAGCCACAGTGACGGCTTTTGCAGTAAACAATATACATTTAAGTCAATCTTGGATTGTTTGGTTAGCACCATCTGCCATTGGAACATATTTAATAACTAAAGCAAGTAAAAATTGGTCTGAAAAATTAAAAATTAATAAATAACATTAATCATGAAAACCATTACAATATTATTACTTCTTATTTCATTTCAATTAACTGCGCAAGATTTAGTTTTGAAAGGAAAAATACAAGACGAAAATAAAAATCCTTTAGCATTTGTAAATATTGGGATCGTAGGCACCTCCTATGGCACTGTTAGCGATCAAAATGGGAATTTTGAAATGTACTACCCTAATAATTTACCCATGGAAAGCGAATTAAAATGCTCTTTTATTGGCTATAAAAGTTTTTCATCAAAACTTAATTCAATTAAAAGTCCTTTAAATGTTAGCTTAGAAAGAGAAATGATCGAGTTAGCTGAAGTAATTATAAAGCCAATTAAAATAAAACGAAAAGTTATTGGCAATGAACGTGAAAGCACATTTATGAAGAATAATTTTGCGATTCCAGAAAAGCCTAATCAAAACTTAGGTGCAGAAGTAGGAAGAAAATTTGACTTAGACGACAAAAAACATTATCTAAAAACGCTCAATACTTGTTTTGCTTATTGCACTTTTGATACAGTAATATTTAGATTAAACATTTACAGTATTAAAAATGGCAAGCCAGATAAAAATCTTTTAAAAGAAAACATTTATTTAAGTCTAATAAATCATCGCAAAGGTTGGAAAAGTTTCAATTTGGAGCCTTATAATTTAGTATTTGATCAAGATGTTATTCTAGCCTTAGAATGGGTTTATCAATCAAAAAAAGGAAAATACTTAGGCCTAAATATTACTGTTCCTGCAATAGGCGCTATTCATTATTACAAATTTGGAAGCCAAAACTCGTGGAAAAAGTTCTTAAACATGAGCACGTCTATGAATTTAGAAGTTGAAAAGGAATACTAAAAATTAGCAATTTTAACTTAAAAAATAAAATATCATTTTCTGACAAAGACAAAAATTAGTATTAGATTTTTTTTAATACATCTAGTAAATATAACTATTTAATAATCAATTGATTGAATATTATCTTTCAAACTATTTTAAATTTAACTTATATTTAAAAGTTAATATTTTTAAAATTCAATTCTCAAATCTTACTAATTAGCTAATATTAGTATCGACAAAATGAAACTTTTGTCGGTTGAAATACATTTTTATTTGAGGTTAATTTGATGCTTTAAAACCCATTAGAGTAATTAATTAATTCAAACAAAATGAAACAATTTAACAAGAAATGGAAATTTCTCACAAGCAATCTCAGTCGAAAACTGATGTCATTGTTTTTTGTGGCAATTAGCTTTTCATCCATTGCGCAGGTAACAGTTACTGTTCCTAGCGCCAATACCAATTCTGGCTCAGCTCGTCAGCCTTTAGGAACTTGGTTTGGATATGAGAGAAATGCAGCAATTTATACCTCGTCAGACATTGGTGTTCCAGGAACCATTAGTTCAATAGGTTGGTATGTTGAAACATTATCATCACCCGGTAATGCACCTGTGGAAATTTATTTAAAATCAACAACCGCTGCAGCATTTGCCGCTGCAACCAATGTAGCTAATGAATTAACTGGGGCTACTTTGGTTTATTCTGATACCATTTTTGCATCATCACTTTCCACGGGAAATTGGGTTACAGTAAATTTAACGACTCCTTTTTTGTATAATGGAGGGACTGAAAATTTAGAGGTAATTGTATTAACCAATGCAACTGGCGGTGGAAATGAAGCTGGAGCTGGAAAAAGATTTAGATACAGCACAACTACTGGTGTTAATACATATCAAACTTGGAGTCAAGATGGAACTGCTCCAACAGGAAATGGAACAATTAGTGCTAACCGACCGAACATACAGTTTTCAATAACTCCTCTACCTCAAACTTACTCATCATCAGATGTTTTAACCGTAACTCCGCCAATTATTGCAACTGGAACTTTAAATGCTCCTGTTGTTGCATTAACAGTTACCATGAACGGGTCATTAACACCATTATCATTAGATTCTTTGGTTGTTTCTACTAATGGAACAACATCTTTATCCGATATATCTAATCTGAAAGTTTATTACACAGGAACTTCTAATGTTTTTAATACAACAACACAGTTTGGTTCTACAATTGCCGTTCCTGCTGCAACTCAAACTGTTTCGGGTTCGCAAGTTTTAGCAAGTGGCGTCAATTATTTTTGGGTAGCTTATGATGTAAATACTACAGCCGTTACTAATAATTTTATAGATGCAGAGGTGCCTTCATTCTATTTAGGTTCAACAGCCTACACCCCAACTACCGCTGCTCCAGCTGGTAATAGACAAATTAGAACTCCTTTAATTGGAACCTACACTGTTGGAACAGCAGGAGATTTTGCAAATATTCCTGATGCGTTTTTAGCAGCTAACGATTTGGGACTAGCAGGTAATGTAGTTTTTCAAATTATTTCTGACTTAACTGTAACTGCTCCGGCTATTTTAAATGATTGGCCAGAGGTAGGATTAGGCAATTATACTATTACAATAACCCCATCAGGTGGACCAAGAACAATTTCTGGAAATGTTGCCAATAGTGGAATATTAGTATTTATAGGTGCTGACAGAGTTACTGTTGATGGTTTAAATCATGAATTAACGATTTCAAATACTAATACAAGTACTGTAAATACTGGATTTTTAATAGTTGGTTCACCAACAGATGCGGCTGAAGATATTGTAATTGCTAATTGTAACATTTTTGCGGGCTCTACCAATGTAAGTGGAACCATTGTAGGTATTCAAGCACAAGGTAATGGCGTAAATAATTTGAACATTTTAAATAATAAATTTAAACGATCATGGTCTGCCATTAATATCGGTTACGGAACAGTTACTGTGCCATACACAGGTTTAATTATTAGTGGAAACACCATTGGAAGTGATGTTGCAGCAGATAAAGTTTCTTTTGGTATGTTTATTTTAAATGCAACAAATCCATTAATTACTGGAAACACTATTCAGCATTTATACACAAATTTAGGAGCTAATATTTCTGGTATCGATTTGGGAGCGAATGTTTCAGGGGCAGAAATTTCTAAAAATAAAATTTTTGGTTTAAGATCTTTGAGTACTGGCGGCTGGGGTGCGCATGGTATCAATATTTCTTCTGGAACTAATAACTCTAATAACAGCATTATCAATAATGAAATTTATGATTTTATTACCGATGGCGATGGAACTAGTACTTTGTTTAATCCATATGGAATAAGAATAACCGGAGGAACAAACCATAAAATTTATCATAATACTGTTCACTTGTATGGTGCATTTGCAAACTTAACATCAAGTGATATTTCTAGCGCATTAATGATTACTTCTAACACTGTTACAGGTTTAGATGTTAGAAATAATATTTTTAGTAACATTATGACTGGAGGTGGGGCTACAACTAAAAGTTATGCGATTTATGCAGTAACGGGAACAACTTTTGGAACCATTAATTATAACAATTATTATGCTGGTGGTGCTAATGCCAGATTAGGATTTTTAGGTTCTGATATTACAACTTTAGCAGCATGGCAAACAGCCTCAACCCAAGATTTAAACTCATTAGATGTTAACCCATCTTTTACACCAAACAATATTGTAATTCCAATTGCGGCAGCTTTAAATGATTTAGGAACCCCAATTGCAACAGTTTTTGATGATATAGCTGGTAATTTAAGAAATGTAACAAATCCAGATATGGGAGCATATGAATTTACGCCTGCAGCATGCTCGCCAGTTGGAAATATTACAGGAGCATCTAATATTTCCACAACTGGTGCAACCATTAAATGGCAACATCCTAGCACAAGCGTTGTAAGTTATTCTTGGGTTGTCGTTCCAAAAGATTCGGCTGCAACTTACACTCCTCCAATTGCATCAGGAACTGTTAATTATCCGCAAGATAGTGTTGTTATTTCGGGTTTAACTGCCCAGAGCGATTATGATTTTTACATTACAGCTTCATGCGGTGTTTCAGGTACTAGTTCATTAAGTGGCAATTATACTTTTTCAACTCCTTGTGGCGCAATTGTTGGGCTTCCATTCCTTGAAACATTCGAAACAAATTCTACTTCAAGAGCTTGCTGGACGCAACAAGTAATTTCAGGGACAGGCTTGTGGACTTACAACACAGGAGCTGGAGGAGGAACAGTTACCACAGCTCACAATGGAACATTAAATGCTAGATTTACATCAACTGCAGCGCCTGCTGATACTAATATGCTAATTTCTCCAGTTATCGATATGACAAGTATTGCAAATGCTGAACTTTCATTTTGGTATGCGCAAGAAGATTGGGCTGGTGATCAAAATTCACTATTTGTTTATTACAGAACTTCTCCAACTTCATCTTGGAATTTAATTTTTGCTGATTCAAGTAACATAAACGTTTGGACAGAAGCGGTTGTTTCTTTACCAGCACTTTCATCGTCTTATCAATTAGGATTTAAAGGAATTGATGTTTACGGCAGAGCGAATATTATTGATGATGTTTTAGTAAGAGAGGTTTATAACAACGATTTACATGCCGTATCAATTTTGGGAAGTTTTGATGCAATTTGTGGAACAAATTCTGATACAATTAAAGTTGAAATTAGAAATGCCGGAGCACTTACTTACGATTTTGCTGTAAACAATGCAACAGTTAATGTAAGCATTACTGGAGCAGCAACTTCTAACCTATCAGTGACTTTAAATTCAGGAACTTTAGCATCTGGTGCTACTCAAATTGTATCTATTCCAAATGCAAATTTCAGTGTTTTAGGCGCTTACACTTTAAATGGTAATGTTGTATCATTAATTGATCAAGATTCTAGCAATGATACATTAACTCCTGTAAGCGCAACCAGCATTGGAGCGCCAGTAACAGTAACTGTGTTAAATAATTATTTTGAAGGTTTTGAAAATAGTAATGGTAATTTTATCACTTCAGGAGCTAACAACACTTGGGCTTGGGGAACCCCGAATAATACATTAATTAATGCCGCTGCTGAAGGCGTTAATGCTTGGGTTACTAACTTAACTGGAGCTTATACAAACAATTCTGTGAGTTACATCACTTCTCCTTGTTTTGATATGTCAAGCATTCAACACGATCCTGTTTTATTTTTTCAACAAATTCGTGAATTAGAAAATTGTTGTGATGAAACCTGGGTAGATATTTCTACTGATGGTGGTGATTCTTGGACAAAATTAGGTACTTCAACTAGTGGTTTAATGAATTGGTACAACGATGCCGCCAATAATTGGTTTGATAGTAACCAAACAACTTGGGACACTTCTGCACATGTATTAACTGGCTTTTCAGGTGTTGCAAAGGCAAGATTGCGTTTTGTATTTAGTTCAGATATTTCATCTGTTGCAGAAGGTTGGGGTGTTGATGATATTATGATTCAAACCATCAATCCGAACGATATGACAGTTATAAATGTTGAAACCGTTGATACATGCGGGCAAAATAACCATGAATTTGAAGTAACAGTTAAAAATGTGGGGTACACAACTCAGACCAACATTCCAGTTGCGGTTTCATTTACAGGGGCACAAACATTTACTGGAACAGCAACTATTGCTGGACCTCTAGCCTATAATCAAAGTGCTACTATAATTGTTAGTGGTATAAATACTTCAGCAGGAGGAACACTTGATTTGAATGCTTACACATCTTTGGCAGTAGATAATGATATAAATAATGATTCCTTACAAATTACTGCCTTCACGGTTAATCCTGTTCCAATTGTTAATTTAGGTGCTGATACTGTTATCTGCGATGGTTCTATTCTAGTTGTGGACGCAGGAAATGCAGGTTCAACTTATTTATGGAGTGACACAACTACTAATCAAACTTATGATATTACAGGGGTTTCAACAGTATGGGTTGAAGTAACTTCAGCTTTTGGTTGTGTGGGTTCTGATACCATTAATGTTAGCTTAAACGTAATACCTGATGTTGATTTGGGTAGTGATCAAACAGTTTGCGCTGATGTTGATGTGACTTTAGATGCAGGAAATCCTGGTGCAACTTACAACTGGATTAATAATGCGCAAACTCAAACAATTGACATTCAAACAAGTGGATCTTATTCAGTAATTGTAACAGATGCTAATGGTTGTCAAGGTTTTGATACTGTAAACATCACTATCAATCCTTTACCAGTAGTAAGTTTAGGCCCTGATAGATTTGAGCAAGTTGGCACAACCGTTACTTTAGATGCTGGAAATCCTGGTTCAATTTATGATTGGAATACTGGCGCCAATACTCAAACTATCAATGTAGTTTCTCCAGGTGGAACCTATTCTGTAACTGTAACTAATACATTTAATTGTATTGATGCCGATACAATAACAGTAAATTACAATGTTGGAACAAATGAAGTGGATGCAAGTGGCATTTCGTTTAAAGCTTATCCTAATCCAACATCTGGTAATGTTCAGTTATCTTTCATTAATATTGAAACATCAGCTTCTGCTAGTGTTGAGGTATTAGATTTAACTGGCAGAACAGTTTTTAATTTGCCAATAGGAATCATTTCTGGTAATTCAAATAAAAATATCAATTTAGAAAATCAAGCGAAAGGCTTATATACTTTACGTTTGGTAACTGATTCTAAAGTTTTTGTACAAACAATTTTAGTGCAATAATTTGCATCAGTGGGAATAGAAAAAGGGAGGTCGAAATTTCGGCCTCCCTTTTTTTTAGTTTTTATTAATTGGTAATAAACTCGAATAATTTATTTTTTACATGCCTCTGTTGGCATAGCACCACAAGTGGTACAAGCTATTCCATCTTTTTTCAAAAACTCACTATTTCCAGCGCAAGTTCCTGCAAATTTGCCATCTTTTTTTATTAAAATTTTAATCGCTATTCCTGCAAATGCTAGAGCCATTAAGCCAATCGTTATCAAAATTAATTGCAGCATATTTTTAATTTTTTTGTATGGCGAAGATAAATTGATTTTACCAAATGACTCAAATTTTAATCAAAATTAATGTTATCGAAAGACTTGCCAATATTAGTCTTTAACATTTCTGAAAAAGTAGAAAATTCACCTTTTTCAAAATCTCCAGCATTTGTTTGATTATTTAAATAACTTATTTTTTCGCAAACTGCTAGCAAAGGATCTAAAATATGAGAGGTGACAATAATTGTTTTACCCTTTTTGGCTTGAAGTTCTATTAAAAATTTTAACTTTTCATTTGATTCTAAATCCAATCCATTAAAGGGTTCATCTAAAAATAATATTGAACGATTTAAGGCCAAAACACCCAACAAGGCCAATTTTTTTCTCATTCCGGTTGAATAATTTTCAACTAATTGTTGTAGCGGAAGCTCAAATAATTTATTCCATTCTTTTGGATCAAACTTTGAATTAGTTAATTTAAACAATTCTAAGTATTCAATTGCTTTTATTTTTGGATAGAAATAGTTTTCAGTTTCTAAAAATGCAATTTCGTTGGCATCAATAATTTGATTCTGAAAGCTTATTTTTCCACTTTCTTTATTAATTAAATCACAAGCTGCTTTAAAAAAGGTAGATTTTCCACTTCCATTCATTCCTACTAGACCATGAATAGCGCCTTTACGAACATTCAAGCAAAAATTATTTAATACGAATTTGTTGCTAAACTGAACAGAAAAGTTCTCAAATTGAATCATATAAAACGTTTAAGGTTTTGATTGGCTTTTTGGAAATAAAAAAACCATAGAAGCAGAGGTAATGGAATCAAATAAGGAATAAATACAGCTACCATTGTTCCAATTAAGTAAAATAAAATAATGCTTAAATCTTTCTGTTCTTCATAAAAAGCATACTTCAAAATTATCATAAATGAAGTGCAAAAAATTAAGAGTAAATACACCAAAATGGCCATTATAAAAGCTTCTGGCTCATAAATTAGAAAACAAATAGCACCAGGAGTAAAAATTATGAGTAATGGAATAAGTGAAAAAATAGTCTTTCTGAATATAAACTGTCGCGAATTTTTCGCAAAACTTTGAATTATTTCTTTGGGTTCGGCAATTACAAAAAACGAAAAATAGAGCAACATCATAATAAACGAAATACCAACGTAAGCGGGAATATTTTTTGATAAAAAACTTGAAATAAGCAGCAAGACTATGAGTATAGGCCAAGCAGTGCGAAACCCAATTTTTAATTCGAAAGCTTTTGTTGGAAATGGGTTGAATAAAACAGGCATTTCCGATATTGTTTTTGGTTTATTCAAAATTGGTATAATGGCTAAAACTATAAGTTGGATAAGGGTGTAAGCAAACCATTGAAAATAAAGCGATAAGGCTAAAAATGGAAAACACAAAACAAGATATTCTACAAGAAAAATAGGATAATATAAAAAAGAATTTTTAGCTAAAAACGTTTTATCGTTTCTTGCAAATTGTATAGAAAAGGCTATCAAAACGCCTAAAAAAATTAGCATTTCTTTTTCTTGAAGTAATAAATAATAACGCCAAGAAACGAAAATGAAAAGCGTCAAAACAAACAGTATTCTTACAAATCCAAGCTCATTTAAATACCTCGAAGCTTGCGCCATCCGAAGTTTAAGAAAATATTGGGCTATTACTAGGTTAAATTTCAAATTGAATAAAATCTTTCAAACGAATTTAAATTTTATTCTACCAATTAAATTGTTTTTTGGCCATTTCTAAAATATTTTCTCCAATTGCCAATGATGCTGTTGCTGCTGGCGATGGTGCGTTTAAAACATGAATACTATTACCATTGAATTCTATTCTAAAGTCATCACGCGTATCACCATCTTCTCTAAGCAATAAAGCCCTCACTCCTGCTCTGCCAGGTTCAATATCGTCCATGGTTAAACTTGGAATAATTCTTTGAAGTGTTTTTAAGAATAGTTTTTTACTGAAAGCTCTTCTGTATTCATTGATTCCGAAGCTAATATTACTAAAAAACAATTTCCAAGTGCCTTTATAGGTTAAGGCATCAATAGTGTCTTTTAAACTAAAATCAGTTTTACCGTAGCCTTCGCGCTTAAAAGTAAAAACTGCATTGGGTCCACACTCTATTTCGCCATTAGTCATTCTCGTAAAATGTACTCCTAGAAATGGGAAATCAGGATTGGGAACCGGATAAATTAGGTTTTTAACTTTATGATGGGCTTTTTCAGTTAAAATGTAATAATCTCCTCTAAAACCAACTACTTTTTCTTTAAGTTTTACACCATCTTTTTTGGCCAATCTATCGGCTTGTAATCCAGCGCAAAAAATTAATTTTTTGGCTTTGTGTATGCCCTTATTAGTTTTTACTTCACAAATTTCTTGACTTGAATTGGTGCTTATAACTTCTTCACTAAGTTTGCATTTATTTTCATTGTTTGCTGCCAGAGCTAGTTCAACCATTTTTGCGGTAGCGCCTCTGTAGTCAACAATACCTGTGTAAGGAACCCAAATTCCTGCAATACCTTCACAAAATGGCTCTATTTCTTTAATTCTATCAGGACCAATTTTTTCTATGTCATGCAATCCGTTTTCTAATCCTGTTTTGTAAACTTTTTCGAGTTGGGGTAATTCACTTTTATCAACAGCAACTACAATTTTGCCACAAACATCATGAGCCACATTGTGTTTTTTACAAAATTCGACTAATTGTTCGCGACCTTTGGTACAATTAATAGCTTTTAATGAACCTGGTTTGTAATATAATCCTGAATGAATTACGCCTGAATTGTGACCTGTTTGATGATCAGCCAGCATGTTTTCTTTCTCAATCAACATTATTTTTTTGTTTGGAAAAGCTTCGGCTATTCTATACATAGTGGCTGCACCTACTATTCCGCCACCAATTATAATTACATCATACAAATCTTTGCTCATGCCAATTTTTTTATAAGAAACCTATAATTTATACTTAGGTTTAATTTAGCTGCAAATATATTTTTATTTGATGGTTTTAATCCTGAATTTATTAGCTACTTAATTGAATTTCTGCCAATAAATTAAACTTTTTATTACTTCCAAAATTGCGCTCTAAAATCACCAATTGATTGCAAGTAAAAGTTTTTCGATAGTTTTTGGCTTCTAATATTTGCCAAATGCGTTTAAACTGCGACTCAAAATAAGTGGTTGCCAAAGCGATTTTTGGTTGAAATCCAAAATTTTGTTGGTTATAAAAACGAAGGATCGATTGCTGAAGAGCGCTTACATCATTCACTTCTTTAATTTTAGCTTGAATGGTGTTTTTGTTGTTAAAATGATGGTGAAAATGAATACCACTAATTTTTACTTTAATTCCTTTATCGAATTGTAATAAATGGTTTTCTAAAAATGGAATGTATTTCTTGAAGCTTTCGAAATTATTGGTATTAAACTTAAACAAGGAAATATAAGCTTCTGAGTGCATTCCTTCAAAATTTCCTGCATATCGAGCGGCTTCATATTTTAATCTTCGTAAATCGGCTTTTACTTCATCGGGTGGTGATAGTAAAATAATAATCTCTTTTTTTTCTTCTGTATTCACCGAAGGCGAAAAAAGGCTTAATTGATTTTGTGTTTTCATTAGGCTGAAATGGTTAAAACATATTTCCAAACTTCTTTTGTTTCGTTCACATTCACTTCAAAAGGTGGATAGAGTGGATTAGTTGAACAGAGTAATAAAGATTGATTTTCGGCAATTTTATTATATATTAATTTAAATACCACACCATCATTTTCAGTCACAACAATATATTTTTCTCCATCTTTTGCTAAGTTCCAATTTTCAATGTATTCAGTAACAATATAGGAACCGCTAATTATAGGCAACATAGAATCACCATCAATTTGAAAAACACGATGTTTTTTATTGTGATCCAACATAGGTAAATCGAGCATTGGTAATTCACTTATAAACTCAGGGTCAGCAAAACCTGCCAAATAACTCGCTTTGGCTTTTATAGGCACCATTTCAATTAATTCGCGGTTATTGCGATCAATAGTAGTAGCCAAAATACGCAGTTTGTGACCATCAACATAACTATCACTGCCGCGTTCTAATTGACGCAAGTTGTAATCTGACATTTTTGATAAATCAATTTTCACCAAAATATCAATACTCACATTAAAGTATTCTGAAAACTGAATTAATCCATCAATACTTGGATTAATGGTTGTTTCATAACCTGCAATTTTTGATCTTGTAATGTTAAGTGCATCAGCAACTTCTTGCTGCGAACGACCTTTGCGAGTTCTAAGTATTTTTAAATTGCCGTGAATAAACATATTGTCTATATATTAAACATTCGATGTCTGTAATATTAACAATATAATTTTTAAATTCCAAATTAGATATTAGATGGGAAATAATAGATTTTAAAAATGGCAATTTTTGTTTCTTCCCAAACAGCTAAATTATTATCGATTAAAATTTTTACAATTAAATGTAAAACAGAAATAAAGAATAGATGAAATTTAAATTATCCTAACAAATTCATTACTTAATAAGTTTCAACCACAAGAAACTAAGATTTACTTTTCATTTCGGTCAACATTCTAAAAGAAATATAAACCAATAATCCACCAACTAAAATTAATGCAGACCAGATAAACAGTTTGTTATTAAAAATACTTATTTCAGTTTTTGGTTTAATAATTTCAGGCAATGTTTCAATGGATATTATTTTGGAATGAATTATGGGTAAATAATTTGGCAATTTTTGTTTAAAAGCTACAATATCATAATTCGGAAATTGAAGTGTATCATTGCCTGCAAGCAAATAATAAGTATTTGAATTATTTAAATAAACTACAGCATTTTTAAGTGATTGAAGCATTTGAATGGAATCTATTATCAAAGCAGGATTGTCATCATTTTCAATTTTGAAACGAATTTTTTTCACCCATTTATCCTCAAAGTCAAATAAATTTTCAGCATTTGAATTTAAGATTGTGAAATATTTAAAAGAGCTAAATACAGTATCTTCTGCACTAGAATAACTTACTTTTCTGTTATAAAAAGGAAGTCCAGAAACAAAAAATGCGATTTTGTTAACCTCCTGTTTTCTTTTTAGTTCAATGTTAATATAGGTGCATTTATCACTTGAATCTTTTTGTGAGAAATTAATTTTGGAAAAAGAATTGTAGCTTCCATTTTGCAAGTCTTGTTTAACACAAAAAACATTTTCTACAAGAATTGGAGCCGACAAAGAGTCGTTTAAAGAAATTCGCAAATAAGGAAAATCGTTACTTGGAAGAGTAATTGGGAGGGTGCATGAAAGCTGTTTACTATCACTGCAATAAATATAAGTTTTATCCAATAATGCATACCAATTTTCTAGATCAGCGCTGCCTTCAATGGTCATTTCTTTTGAAACAAAAGCATTTTTAATTTCCAATTGAATGCTTTTTAAAACTAATTTTTCTTGATTTTTAATAATTAAATGACTGTGCTTCTTTTCTTTTTTTCGACTAATAATTTTCAAATTTAAACTTTCACTTACATATTGTTTTGGTTTATCAAAATCAATATAAAATGCCTGCTCTTTGCCAGCTGAATCTATAATTCGAAGATTAGAAAAATCGGTATTTAAATAGGATCTAAATTCAATGGAAAGTGGAATTTTATAAAATCCAGATTTTTCAACTTTATTGAGTTCAGCCTTAACAATTGTTTTTTGAGCTTTAGAGTTAAAAATTAAAAACCCTAACAAAAAACTAATTAATATTTTTTTCTTCATGTTTTTCATTTTCAGTTTTATCAGACAAAATAATATTTTTTAATTTTTGGTACATGAATGAAATAATTAATAGCAAAATACCCAATAAGATAAAGGATGCTATTTTTCCACCTTCGGAAATGTTTCTTAAATCGAAAATAAATAGTTTCAAAAGAGCTAAAGCAAAAATAACTAATGATATGATTCTTAAAGTTTTAACCTTATTTTTCATCCCAAAATACATTAGAGTAAATGAAAATAAACCCCATAAAATGGGATAACAAATTTTATGACTTTGAATCAATAAATAAGTAATTGTGTTGCTCGAAGAAAATCCGAAATACACAATAAGATGATCAGCCTCCATACTTAAAATCGTAAGAAGCAAAAACATCAGCAAAGTATGATGGTGTTTTTTGAAAATATTTTTAAGCATTTCTGATGCTTCAATTTGTCTATAACCTATTGGAATGTATAATATAAGTAAAATTGTATTGATAAAATGTTGGAAAAAATACCATTTAGGTAAATTTGATAATTCCAAAATTTGATTTCTCAAAACAATCACATTGTTATTATAAAATAAAATACCGCTAAAAATTGAAATCAACATAATACCAAAATAAGTTTCGTTTAAATAGCTGAAATTTTTCTTTTTTGTTAAATGATAGCTTATGAAAATAAACAAAAGATGATATGTATAAGTTAAGTTACTTACTATTTCTGTATCACCAATTCTGGTATTCAGTTGAAAATAAATTTCAAACAATAAGCTTAAATAAACAAAAACAATGAGCAATAATTGAAATTTGGAAACTATATTTTCATTATTTATAGTTGAGAAAAGATCGCCTTTACTTTTAAGTATTTTGCGAATTATTAAATAAGCTGAAATAGCAAATGCTGATGTTAAAAAAGCCTTATTAAAAAATGGTGTTCTTTGTTCAAATGCCCAATTGATGTAATAATTATACCAATCTAAAAGTAAACTTAAAACACTTAAAACTAAAACAAGGACAGCAAAATATTTAGCAAATTTTATTTCTGATTTATAGTAGAACCATAAAATTAAAATGGCTTCCGTAGCCCAAAATATGGTTATATTATTACCTTCCAATTGAATAGGTGCAATTAAACTCACAAAAGTTATAACCAAACCTATAATGAAATATACAATGTTTTTATCAATCGATTGTCGTCTTAATAAAATAAAGGCTAGTATGCAATTGATAATAGCCAGGGAGGCAGTAAATAAACCTCTGAAAGGTGTATTTTCAAAAATTGCCAAGCCCATTGCGAAATAAAATCCTGTATTACTTAATATTAAGGCAATTTCTTTCCAAACGATAGCAGTTGCATTTTTTAAATTGTAAAGTAAATTAGATGCTAAAAACTGAGCATAAAAAATGCTTAAAAATAAAATTGACCAGAATTTAGATGGATTTTCTTCATTAAAAAACCAAGCGAAAAACAATAAAACAGTGAAACTAAATGCAATATAATTAATAATTGTCCATCTTTTAAAATAAGCTAAACTTAGCATTCCGGTATTTAAAATCGCAATATAAGTAAACAGTACTTTGTAATTTCCACTTCCGGTACTTACCAAAAATGGAGTAACAAAACCGCCAATTATAGCTAAAATGGCTAGTTCTTTTCGGTTGTATGAAATTGATAAAAGAACCGAAAATGCAGTTATAATTACCATTAACAGAAATGCAACTGTTTGGTTAAATAATTCATATTCATGAAATGAGATAGCTATAGTAAAATATAAAACACTCAAACCCCCACCTATCAAAACAGAGCTGAATGCTTTGAAACTATTTCGCAAACGATGTGCTATTGCAATTAAAATGCCGCCTGCCAAAATTCCAATGAAGGTTCTTCCAATTTCTCCAATCCAATCTTTATCAATGGCATATTTCACAAAAAAACCAATTCCTAAAACCAAAATGGCAATTCCAATTTTGTTAATTAAATTTTCACCTATAAACTTCTCTAAATCAGGATGTTTTTCAAAAAAACTTTGTTTCGGCTGAAACGGTGCTTTATTTCTGCTTTCTGTGTAAGTTGCTTTGGCAATATTCTCCTCAAAAGCTTCTTCAGCAACAAATTCAGGAATTTTTATTTCAACTTCTTCCTCCTTTTTGATTGGCCTTTCTTCTATTACTTTTTCTTGAGGAACAATGATCGACTCAGATTTTGATTCAGGAACTATGGTTGTTTTTTCTTGATCTTTTTTCTTTGTTTCGAAATAGTTAAAACTTTCATTTTCTTGCTTTTGCTTAATCAATTCTTTCTTAAGTTTTAAAAATTCATTGTTTAAATTGGATAATTTATTATTCAATGAGTTATAAAATACAAGCAAAAAAACCAGGACTATAATTAGAAGAAATATTTCCATACTTTTTCTTGTAAAGAAAATGAAAAATAGAATGATTACAATAATTGACTTGATAAAGCACAGCGCTAAAATGTATAAATTTCATTTCTGTCATTTTTTTAAAAAACAATAACTTAATCGATTACTTCGATTTAGCAACCATTGTAATTTAGATTATTGAAGTCATGCAAAAACTATTGAGTCAATAAAAATCAATTGATAAATACAATAATTCGATTTAAACATATATTTAGCGCATCAATTATTTTTATGAATAAAACAGCATTAATAACAGGAGCAAGCTCTGGAATTGGAAAAAGTACAGCCCAAATTTTAGCAAAAAATGGATTTAATTTAATTATTTGCGGAAGAAGATTAGATAAATTAGAAGCTTTGAAGCAAGAATTAGAAAACTCAGTTAAAGTGCATATTCTTTGTTTTGATGTGCGTGATAAAAATATTGTCAATGAAAAAATTGCTTCACTGCCTATTGATTTTCAAAATATAGACGTTCTAATAAACAATGCTGGAAATGCTCACGGATTGTCATCTATTCAAACAGGCGATTTGTCTGATTGGGATGCTATGATTGATATAAACGTGAAAGGATTGTTGTATGTAAGCAAAGCTATTTTACCTCAAATGGTTGAAAAAAAATCGGGACATATAGTTAATATTGGCTCCATTGCTGGCAAAGAAACTTATCCGAATGGAAATGTTTATTGTGCATCAAAATATGCGGTAGATGCCATTTCAGAGGGTATGCGAAAAGACTTAAATCCTTTTGGCATAAAGGTTACACAAATTTGCCCGGGTTTGGTTGAAACTGAATTTTCGGAAGTTAGGTTTAAAGGCGACAAAGAAAAAGCGGCCAATGTTTATAAAGGTTACGAACCATTACAAGCCATTGATATTGCTGAAATAATTTATTTCTGTGTTTCAAGACCCAAACATGTTAATTTGGCTGATATTTTAGTTTTACCAACTGCGCAGGCAAGCGCTACTATTGTGAAAAAGGAAATTTAATTAATGGTTAATTAGTTGAAAGTATATTAGTTAGAAAGTAAAAATATTTGTTTAATTGATTGGCTAAAATCTTAAATATTCAAATTTTCCTGATACAAACTTCATAATACATGGTACAACCTTCTTGGTACAACCTTCTTGGTACAATTAACAAATCATCAAAACCTCCTAATTCTTAACAATAAACTTATCAGAAAAAATGAAGCTTTCGTTATTTTTAATCTTTACTTCGTAAAATCCGTTGGCTAAATTATGACTCCACAATAATCGATTGGTTTTTACATTGGTTTGATGCACTAAACTTCCTTTAAAATCAAAAACTTGAACAGTATAATTATCATTCGGGTTGCCATCCCAATTGAAGTTTATTTCTTTTTTACTCGGATTGGGAAAAATTTTCAGTTTATTTTCTCCTTTTTCTTTCTTTTTTGGAGTTGATAAAACCAGTTTTTCACCATATCCAATAGTATATTCTCCTGCTATTAAACTATCAATTTCGAAGCGACCAAATTTTGGACTGTTGCCCAATTGGTTTTGAACATAATTAGGGAATATTTGCCAATCTTGACCAGCATTTTTGCGATACAATAAATAAACCGAATCTTCATTGTTTAATCCTAAATCCATGTCTAAATAACCTGTGCCATTAGAACCACTTGGTCTGCCATCGTAATTGATATTTGCTTTAATTTTTGCCTTTTGCAAATCAAGGCCATTTACTACCCAAAAATGATTTTTAGAAACCTTAAAATTAGTATTCGGAAATTTCAAATCATCAGCTGGTGCATAATGATGTTCAACTCTTATAAATGCCGAATCTTGAATAGACGAAACATTTAATGACATCAAAGCTTTTAAGCCCGTAACAGCTCCAGTTTGTTTCAGAACAACTTCATCGGCCACAACAGATTGTGAAATTTCATAATTGCGATTAATGGCTACAAAAGCAACTTGAAATGGATCCATAAAACTAAATTCCGCGGTTTCGCCATTCATGGTAATTTCTTCTTCGCGGGTTGACCAATCATTGGCAAACAAAGTAACTTTTAAAGGTACTTGACTGAATAAGTTTGGCGCACCATGTTTTCTTTGTTTAACAGCAATTTTGTAACGTGGCGCTCCAGTTGGCAATTCAGTTACTGAATCGATTGAAAAAGCTGGAAATCCAGGATTAAAAACCCAATCATTGAAAAAATTAGTGAGGTTTATTCCTGAAATTTGCGATAAACCATCTCTTAATTTAGCACTGCTTATGTCGCTAAATTTGTTTTGATTCATAAATGTTTTTATGGAACCAAAAAACAAAGAATCGCCCATATAACCCCTTAAACTATTGGCAACTAAAGCTCCTTTATCATAAACATGGCTTCCATAAGTGTAATTGTGAGGCACACCCGAAACTGCTCTAAAACCTCCTTCTCTATGATGAGTGTAATGAACCACATCGGCCAATCGATTTTTAATGGCAGTAATGCTTGCTTTTTTACCATACACTTTTTCTGTAAATAAGTGTTCTGAAAAAGAAGCCCAGCCTTCATTTAACCACATATCGCCTGCTGTTTCGCAGGTTACATTATCGCCCCACCAATGATGCGCTAATTCATGCGCATAAAGGGTTTCGTAACCCAAACTTCCATCAATTCCAAAACGAGGATAAGCAATATTGGTAGCGTGTTCCATTGCGCCACCTGTAAAAGGAACAACCACAAAACCTATGCTCGAAAAAGGATGCGAACCATAATTCTCTTCAAAAGCATCAATGGCTTGTGGTAAATTAATCATTGAAGCTTTCATATTATTGGTATCTGCTGCTAATGAAACTAAACGAACAGGAATATTGCCATTTAATCCAACATGATTTCTATTTACAACCACATAATTTGAAATAGCTACTGAAGCCAAATAGGTGGGAATTTCTTCTTCTAATTTAAATTGATTTAAAACTTTATTGTTAGGCAAATTGCTTCTACCAATCAAATTTCCGTTACACCAAGCATTCTTATCAGCAGTTGTTATGATGTTAAAAGCAAATTTTGAACGTTCAACAAAGTTGTCGAAACAAGGAAACCAAGCTCTTCCGAAATTGTGAGGATCAACTTGAAAACCTACGCCCATGTTGTAAGCATAGCCCGATTGAAAATAAAAACCACCCCAAGTTGGGTCAGTGGCTGGAATACCTCTATAAAAAACAGTTACGGTATTCGAATCATTTTGATTTAAAGCATTAGGAAAATTAACTTTTAATGAAGGACTTTGATAATTGTAGGTGCAAATTTGATTACCAAATTTTACGGAATCAATAGTAAAATTTAGCAAATCTAAACGCATGTAATTCACATTGTTTAATCGACTTTTAAATGAAATTTCACAACTTCCTTCAATTATTCGGGTCGAGAAATTGGTGATTTCGAGGTTAATCGTGTATTGTTTAATATCAATACTATCGCTTCGTAAACTTGAACGCATCATCGTTGGATTTAATTCCGAACAATATCTTAACGATTGATTTTTAGCCGTTTGGCAGGGCGAAACAATTTGAGAATGACCTTGAGATAAAACAAAAAGACCAAATATTACTAACAATAACTTTTTCATTTTTCTATTTTAAAGTTGATTTAATCAAAAAAAATCAAGCTGAATTTATGGATACATTTCCAACTTTACTTTATCAATATTAATTTTTCTATTGGCATTGTTCCAAACGTAAAATTTGAAAACATCATCTGCTTTCAATTTTTCTGGAATATTTGCTACAATAAATGATTCACGCCAAATTTCTTTGCTGTGGCTCAATTTACTGCTTAAACCTCGCCAAAAAATTTGCTCTCCATTTTTATTTTCAATCTGATAAACCAAAGTTATTTCAGCTAAACTATCGGGATTTGAATAGGTAGAAAAAACCAATTTTTGCCATTTTTTCTCCAAAATTTCTTTTCCAGAAATACTAAAATTAGGTGCGTAAAGATTGGTACTGTCTAAGATCAAACTTTTTGAACCATCATAAAAAACAGTTGTGTCAATAAATTTATTATCAAAGCTGAATACTGGATTTTCTGTGTCAAAATCGCATACAAATTCAACCAAATTGTTTTTGTAATTAGCTAAACCTTTTTTATACAATCTAGTTCCAGAGTTAAAATACAAGTGATTTTCTAAAACTTCAGGATAATATCTTTTAATTAACTCATCTATTTCAAGCGCATTAAATTTATTGCTCCAACTGTGCGAAAAATATTGGCTTTTGCAGGTATCTAAAATAGAAGTAAGCAATGGCAAATCACTTTCCGCTTTTTCTAAACGATAAACTGCAAATGCCACTTTATCATTTTCCGATTGATAATAATGAATATAAAATGGAGCTTCAACATTGATAACTTGAACAATATCGCCAGCATATTCTTTTTGCCAAAGGCTTGTTTTTTTGGCGATGTCGCGGAATTCAGAAAAATGGTTGGTCGAATAATATTTTTTCTCAATAAATGTGCTGCCAATTAAGGTCAAAACATAAATACCCATAAAAACATGTTTTATGGTTGATTTTGAATCATCAATCCATGAAAAAATAAAAAACAATAAAAAAGGAAATGAAAAAATTAAGATGGAAAATTGTAAAACTGGATTCACCCATTTTGAATAAAAAAAGGCAATAAAAAAGTGAATTAAAAACCAGCCTAAAAACCAATAACGCCATTTGTTTTTGGCTTTAAATTCTGAGTTAATAAATCCAATAGTTATAAGTCCAAACAAAAAAAATACTAACCAATAAGATTGATTAAAAGCATAAAACAAATATTGAATAAATGCATCATTTTCAGGTTTTCCTAACCAAGATGCTAAACCACCTCGACCAAACTGTTCAAGCGAAATAGATAAATGAGGCAAAAAAGCAATAGCAGCTAAAAAAGCTCCTATCAGCAAAGCAATTTTTCCTTTTTTGGGGAATAAAATTAAACCGCTTACACCAATAATAATGGCCAATAAAAAACTGAAATAATGGTTGTACATGCTACCTACAGTAAAAATTACGTAGGCAAAAATCCATTGAATGCGTAGCTTTTCGTGATTTAATTGTGACCAACTGTAGGTCATTGCCAAAATGAGAAACAAACCCGAACTATAAGGTCTGGCTATTTGACTGTAAAGCATGGTGTAATCTAAAAAAGCAATGCTAGAAGCCGCCAGCAATGCGGTGTTTAAACCAAATAATTTTTTCCCGATAAGGTAAGTCAAAAGCACAGAAAGTGTGCCCATTATGGCAAAAGGAAAACGAACAGCAATATCACTAATCCCAAAAATGGAAGTCCAGTAATACAAAAATACTTGAACGCCAGCCGGATGAAAATCGGGTAAAACGCCTTGTTGAATAAGTTCAGAAAAGGTTTGAAAAGGCAATCGCGACAGAGCGCTTAATTCATCATTACTAAAAGATTGCCCATCGAGGTATAAAATACGAAGAACAAAGGCTGATAGCATTAAAATAATACAAATCAAATCTTGCTTTTCGTAGGTTTTATACATTTTTAGAAAAATCTACACAATTATAAGCCAATTAATTCAACCTAAATTAGCTTTTTGAAAAATGAAAACTTTGAGGAAGAATTTAACCAATTCTTTGTTTTACGGCTTCGGCTAAAATAATTCCTGTTGCCACAGAAACATTTAAAGAACCTATTTCACCCAACATAGGAATTTTAACCATGCTGTCAGCAATTCTCAATAAATCGTTAGCTATGCCAGTTTCTTCCGAACCCATGATGATAGCGGTTGGTAAGTCGAAATTTTCTTTATAATAATAGTCAGTAGCTTTTTCAGTACAAGCAAAAACTTTTAGTCCAGATTTTTGTAAAAACGACACAGAATCTTTCAAATTTTTGGTTCTACAAACCGGAATTTTCATCAATGCGCCAGCAGAAGTTTTTACAGCATCCGCATTTAATGCAGCACTTTCTTTTTCAGGAACTAAAATGGCATCTACTCCGCAACATTCGGCTGTACGGGCAATAGCACCAAAATTTCTGACATCGGTTAAACGATCTAAAACTAAAATCAAAGGATTTTTTCCACTTTCAAAAATACCTGGTAATACATTTTCAATATTGGCAGTATCAATAGCAGTTGTAAACGCAATTATGCCTTGGTGATTGGCTCTGGTAATGCTATTGAGTTTTTCAATAGGCACCATTTGAGTTAAAATTTTCATTTCACGAATTAGTTGTAATAATTCGTTATAGTTTTCGCCTCTTAAGCCGCGTTGAACTAAAATTTTATCAATTTCTTTTCCTGCTGAAATGGCTTCCATAACCGGACGAATGCCGAAAACCATATTGGGTCTTTTCTCTTTCATGTAATTTTAATGGCCGCGAAGATAGGGTTTTGAATTGTTTTTTCTATTCACATTTCACCCTTTGGGATTTTGATTTCAGAAAGGACAAAAATTATTTGGTTTTAAAAACCTGCAATTCTCAATACTCATATCTCCCATCTAAAATCTATAAGTGATTATTCCTGATAATAAATTCTTTTTACCCTTCTCGAAATGCCTGTTAAAACCTCATAAGGAATGGTTTCTAGTGTTTTTGCTAAATTTTGAATAGGATTTTGTTTGCCAAAAACCACTACTTCATCTCCTTCTTTAATGCCTTTTCCAGTAACATCTATCATGCACAAATCCATACAAATGTTGCCAATGGTAGGCATCAAAATTCCTTTAATCAAAACATGACCTCTTCCGTTCCCGAATTTACGCAACAAACCATCAGCATAACCAATTGGAATAGTGGCAATTTCCATATCATGTTCTGCTTTTCCTCTTCTGCTGTAACCTATGGTTTCACCCGCTCTCACAATTCTAATTTGTGAAATGGTGGTTTTTAAAGTGCTTACAGGTTGTAATTTATTTTGTTCTTTAAAATCAATGCCAATGCCATATAAACCAATTCCCAAACGAACCATATCAAAATGTGCTTCTGGAAAACGAATTATTCCTCCTGAATTACAGATGTGGCGCATGATGGGATATTGAAATGCATCCACAATTTTAGTGGAGTTTTCGTTAAAGTTTTTAATTTGAAAACGGCTAAATTCATCATGTTCGGCTTCATCGCTGGCCACTAAATGCGAAAAAACTGACTTTATTTGCACATATTGATTACGTTTTAAATAATCAATCAAATCATTTATTTCTTCTGCCTCAAAACCCAAACGGTTCATACCTGTGTCAATTTCTAAATGAATAGGCCAAGGCAAATATTTTTGTGATTGTGTTTTTAAAAACTCAACAAATTGATATAAAATTCTAAAATTGAAGATTTCAGGTTCCAATTTGTTTTTTATCATCAAATCGAAACTTTGTTCTTCGGGTTTCATTACCATAATCGGTAATTTTATACCACCTTTTCTTAACTCAACACCTTCATCAGCGTAAGCTACAGCCAAATAATCGGCTCTGTTAAATTGTAAAATATTGGCTATTTCAAAACTACCGCTGCCATAACTAAAAGCTTTCACCATACACATTGTTTTGACATTTTCTGCCAATTTAGAGCGGAAATAATGCAAATTATGGACTACCGCATTTAGATTAATTTCTAATACCGTTTCATGTGCTTTTTGCTGAAGAATTTTTGAGATTTTTTCAAAACTAAAAATCCGCGCTCCTTTCAACAGAATACTTTGATCTCTAAACTTGTTAAAGTCGTATTGAGCAATAAAATCTTCGGTGTTATTATAAAATTCAGCAGGAATAGTGAAACATTTTTTACTCTGAGAAATTGATTCGCCAATTCCAATTAGTTTATTTACTTTTTTCTTTTCAAGTAGTTTATTTACAGCAGTATAAAGTTCAATATTTGTTTTACCACTTTGTAAAATATCTGATAAAATTAAAACCCTTTGGTTGTGTTGTTGCTGTTGTGAAAGATAATCGATGGCTATGCTCAACGAACCAAAATCTGAATTATAACTATCATTAATAATGGTGCAATTGTTTAAACCTTCTTTTAGCTCCAAACGCATTTCAACGGGCTGCAGCATCATTATTTTATGGGCAGCCAATTCCATATTAAATTGTAAAAATAGAAGTAAAGCCCAGCAATGAATGGCATTTTCTAAGCTAGCTTCATCGCTAAAAGGAATAGAAATTTCAATAAATTGATTTTGATAAACCGCTTTTATTTTTTGACCCGATCCGAAATTTTCAATTCTTGAAATCATCAAATCGGCCTGACTTTTTCGGGACCAAGTAAATAATTCTGTTCCACGCGCTTCGCTCAAAAGTTTGGCATGCTCGTCAATTACAGGATAATCTTTGCAATAAATAAGTGCCGCCACTTTCGTAAAAAGCTGCATTTTTTCAATCACTTTGTCTTCAATGTTGGCAAAGTTTTCGCTGTGTGCATCGCCAATATTGGTAAAAATACCAATGGTGGGTTGAATTACTTTTTGCAAGTTTCGCATTTCATTGGGCAATGAAATACCTGCTTCAAAAATGCCCAAGTCATGACTTTCGTTCATTTCCCAAACTGAAAGTGGCACACCCACTTGCGAATTAAAACTTTTTGGACTTGCAATTACTCTAAAATGATGCCCAAGCAATTGTGCCAACCATTCTTTTACGACCGTTTTTCCATTGCTGCCCGTAATACCTATTACAGGATAATTAAATTGCGAACGATAATAAGCAACAATGTTTTGTAAAGCCATAATGGCATCTTCAACCAATACAAAATTGGCATGCGGGAAATTTTGAATGGCAACGTTTTCGGTTATTATAAAATGTCGAATTCCTTTTAAATAGAGCTCTGGAATAAATTTATGACCATCGTTTCTATCGCCTTTTATACAAAAAAACAGACCCGATTTTGTATCATCAATTTTTCGGCTGTCAATCAGCAAATTTTTAATCAAATCTGCTTGAGCCATTTGCACCAATTTGCCTTTTACAATATCGCAAATGGTAGTTATTGAAAATTCGTGATTGATGGTCATTTTCTAACTTTTTGATTCCTGAAGAAAACAAGCACGGCAAAGAGGTTCATAATTGTCAGTTTCGCCTAACAAAACCAATTTGTTGCTATCAACTGTTCGGTGAGAAACGTAAGCCAAATCGCCACAATTCATACAAATGGCGTGTACTTTGGTTACATATTCAGCGGTAGCTAAAAGTCCAGGCATTGGGCCAAAAGGATTACCTTTATAATCCATATCCAATCCTGCCAAAATAACTCTCACTCCGCGCGAAGCCAATTCATTGGCAACGTTTACCAATTCCATATCAAAAAATTGAGCTTCGTCAATGCCTACCACATCCACATCATTGGCTAATAACAAAATATTTCCTGAGCTGGGAACAGGTGTGCTTACAATGCTTCTAGCATCATGCGAAACAACATTTTCTAAATCGTATCGGGTATCAATTACGGGTTTAAAAATTTCTACTTTTTGTTTGGCGTATTGTGCTCTTTTTAATCGTCTAATTAATTCTTCTGTTTTCCCCGAAAACATTGATCCACAAATAACCTCAATCCATCCTTTTCTAGTGCTTCTTCGGGAATTATTTTCAACAAACATCAGCCAATTAAATTTTTAAAAAAGCAAATCTAAAAATACATTGTTTGTAATATGGTTTTGTGGAAAAAATTCTTATTTCAAATCAATAAATGAAAAATAGAAAGTCAAATTTCAAGCAATTTTATTTTTCCCTTTTATTCTTAAAAAATTCTCTTAAAAGATCTGCACATTCTGTTTCTAAAACACCACCAATAAGCTCAGTTTTGGGATGCAACAAATTTTGTGAAATATTTTTAAATCCTCTTTTCACATCTGCTGCGCCAAAAACAACTTTACCAATTTGAGACCAATAACTTGCTCCAGCGCACATTACACAAGGTTCGAGTGTAACATAAAGTGTGCACTCTGGTAAATATTTAGCCCCTAAAAAATTAGATGCAGCTGTAAATGCTTGCATTTCGGCATGCGCAGTTACATCATTAAGTTTCTCGGTTAAATTATGAGCTCTGGCAATAATTCTTTTTTTTGAAACAATAACGGCACCTACAGGAACTTCATCATTATCAAAAGCTTTTTGGGCTTCTTTTAATGCTTCACGCATAAAATGCTCATCAGAAAAAATACTTAATTCCATGCGGTAAAAAATTGATTTTTGGGTGTAAAAATGAGTTTTTAATGCGAATCAATTTACCCATCCGCTTTTTTTAGTAAATCTGGATCGGTTGTTTGCCATACAACATCACGAATAACATTTTCTAACTCCATACTAGATTTAAGCAGCAAATCAACTAAATCTTCGCTTTGCGTTACTTGTGATTTTTTACTCAAAAGATCAATAATACCTAAAATATTGGCTAAAGGTCTTCTTATTTCATGTGATTGAATGCGAGCAATTTCTCTTAGTTTTTCGTTTTGAGTTAATATTTTTTGCTCAGCTAATTTTCTATCTGTTATATCTCTGCTAATACTTAAAATGGCAGCTTGACCTTTATATTCAATCAATGAAGAACTAACAAGTAAATCAATGGCTTTTCCATCGCGGGAGTAATGGGTAGATTCAAAATTTCTAAATGTTCCATCTTTTAAAATTTTGGCTATTTGCTCCTCCCCTTTTGAAACGTTTTTAGTTACATTTTTCAAACTCATTCCTAAAAATTCGTTTTTATGAATACCGTACATTTCGCATGCTTTGGAATTAACTTCTAGTATAACTTCATCTGAAGGTCTAAAAACTATAATGGCATCATTGGCATAATCGAATAAATTTCTATATTGAGTTTCAGAAACTTTTAATGCTTCTTCAATCCTTACTCTTTTGGTTATGTCTCTTATAAAAGCTATCAAATATTCTTCTTTATCAAAACCAATAAATGAGGCTGCAATTTCTACCGGATATACTTTTTTAGTTCGGCTTGTGATTTTACTTTTAATTAAAATACTCTTCCTTGATTTTACTTCATCCCAATAAGTTTCCCATTTTTCTGCAGTGTAACTCGCGTCTAGCTCCGAAATATTTTTCATATATAATTCCTCGCGCAGGTATTCCAATTTTGCACAAGTCATTTCATTTACATCAATTAAGAAACCCTCTTTATTAATTCTAATCATCATCTCTCCTGCACTATTGATGGCTGAGCGCGTAAGTAATAGCTCCCTTTCAAGATTTTTACGAGCATTTACATTCTTCATAATTCCTATCATGTTGGTGGTTTCACCAGTCTCATCACATAAAAAAATACCTATATCTTCAATGTATTTATAAGAACCATCTTTCTGTAAATAGCGATACTCTATATTAAAAGGAACATTTTTTTCTCTTGAGAAATTTAATTGATTCATTACTCTTTCTCTGTCTTTTTCAAAAATTGAATTTTCCCACTGAAATATATTTGAATTTTGCATCTCAAAAATACTTCTTCCACAAACTAAAAATGTATTACCATACCATTGGATTGAATCATCAAGCAAATTATAATTGTAAATAGTTTGACCAGTTTGTTCAAAAAGTAATTTAAACTGATTGTCATTTATGTTTTTGGTTTTAAGTTCATATTCATTAACTACAAAAACATCCTTAGCTTTAGTAATTGTCATTTTAGTGCTTAAACTTTCGCCAATTACATCGTCTAAGTCTAAACTTTCGCCCTCCTTTAATAATTGCAGTGGTTGTAAAATAGCATTAAACTGAAAATAGTTTTTTATAGATAGCCCAATTTTTTTCATTGCTGCATTGCTTGCATACAATAAATCAAAGTTATGGTTTACAATAAAATAGCCTACAAGCTCAGTTGTCATTTTTGTATATAAAGTTTAAGAATGAAGGATAATTGAAAGCAGATAATAGTAGAAAGGGTATTTTTTTTATTGATATCATCAATACGAATATATTAATTGGATAGAACATTCCAAATTGATTGGAGCATAATTTATTGATTTTATTTTTCTCGATTGACATAATTAGTCAAAATAAGTTTAAAAATTCTGTTTAACTTATTTTACGAAAGATTCAACAAAAGTTTGGAATTCTGTTTAATCTTTTCATACATTTGTTCAACAAAATTAAAATCAATTTTATGACAGCAATTGAATTTAACCGTCAAGTATTAGGTTTCAGAAATGCGTTGAAGTATTTTGCACTAAATCTTACCATGAACAGTGAAGATGCAAAAGATTTATTGCAAGAAACTATGTTAAAAGCCATAACTTACCGAGATAAGTTTAGAGACAAAACCAATCTAAAAGCTTGGCTTTACACTATTATGAAAAACACTTTCATAAACAATTACAGAAGAGCGGTAAAGGCCAATACAATTATGGATGGCACCAAAGAATCATTTTATTTAAATGCACCTCAAAAGTCAGGATTTGAATCACCAGAAACTACTTTGAATGCTAAAGAAATAAATAAAAAGATTGACCTATTAGAAGAGGATTATAAACTTCCTTTCATTAGATTTGTAGAAGGTTATAAATATAAAGAAATTGCTGATGAACTGAATTTACCAATCGGAACTGTAAAAAGCAGAATTTTTTTGGCCCGCAAAAAACTAATGGATCAATTAAAAGCCTACGATTTAAGTCGCGATAGTTGGAAAAGAAAATTAAACAGCGATTTTGAAGATGATTTGGATAATGATATTATCAATTTTGTTGAAGCTTCTGAGGAAGAAAAAGAACCGCTATATGAAAAAGATATAGACTTTGATAAATATTATGCTGAAATAAATACAGAAAATTTTGCCGCTTAAAATCATCTAACATGCCTCCCAAAAAAATTATTGTAATCGGTTCTGGCTTTTCTTCTCTCTCATGTGCTTGTTTTTTAGCCCAAAAAGGTTACAATGTTACCGTACTTGAAAAAAATGAAACTTTGGGTGGACGTGCCCGAAAATTCGAAACCAATGGATTTGTATTTGATATGGGTCCATCTTGGTATTGGATGCCTGATGTTTTTGATTCCTTTTTTGCCAAATTTGGAAAAAAAGTTTCTGATTATTATGAATTAGTTCGTCTTGATCCTTCCTACGCTGTCATTTGGGAAAACATGGAAAAATGGGATGTACCCGCATCGTTTGACGAACTTTGTCAATTATTTGAAACCTACGAAAAAGGAGCAGGAGAAAATCTTAAAAAATTTATAGCAGAAGCTGCATATAAATATGAAGTTGGAATAACTGACTTGGTTTATAAGCCTAGTCAATCATTACTTGAATTTGCCGATTTAAAATTGTTAAAAGGCATGCTGAAATTAGATGTTTTTAAATCTTTCAGCGCTCATGCCCGTCACTTTTTTAAGCATCCTAAGCTACTTCAACTAATCGAATTTCCAGTGCTATTTTTAGGGGCAACTCCGCAAAACACCCCAGCCTTGTATAGCTTAATGAATTATGCAGACATTAAGCTTGGAACTTGGTATCCAATGGGCGGAATGTTCAAAATAATTGAAGCAATGGTTTCTTTAGCCAAAGAACTTGGTGTTAATTTTATTACCAACCAAAATGTTCAAAAAATTGAAGTTACCAATAACAAAGTTTCAATTATTAGAACTCAAAATGAAACTTATAAAGCTGACGCAGTTGTTGGTGGTGCTGATTACCATCACATTGAAAATCAATTATTAGATTCTAGTTACAGAAATTATTCAGAAAAATATTGGAACAGTAGAACAATGGCACCCTCTAGTTTAATTTTCTATTTAGGAATTAACAAAAGAGTTCCAAAACTACTGCATCACAATTTATTTTTTGATGAATCTTTTACTGAACATGCCATAGAGATTTACGATCAACCATCATGGCCTAAAAAGCCATTATTTTATGTTTCATGTCCTTCAAAAACCGATAATAAAGTTGCGCCTGAAGGTTGCGAAAACTTATTTGTGTTAATACCTGTTGCACCAGATTTAAAGGATATAGAATCAATAAGAGAAAACTACTATGAAATGGTGATGAACAGATTGGAAAAATATGTAGGTGAAAATATTCGGGAAAACGTAATTTATAAAAAGTCATACGCCCACAACGATTTTATATCAGATTACAATGCTTTCAAAGGAAACGCTTACGGATTAGCCAACACATTATCGCAAACAGCTATTTTGAAACCTCAACTGAGAAGCAAAAAAGTAAAAAATTTGTACTACACAGGGCAACTCACGGTGCCAGGTCCGGGAGTACCACCCTCTTTAATATCAGGAGAAGTGGTAGCCAAAGAATTAATTAAAGACATTAAAAATTAACATTATGCAAGGAATGAAACTCTTCAACCATGTATCTTTAAAATGTAGTAAAATAACTACAACAAGTTACAGTACTTCATTTTCAGCAGGAATTAAACTTTTGCACAAAAAGTTTCACAATCCCATATACGCAATTTATGGTTTTGTTCGTTTTGCCGATGAAATTGTTGACACCTTTCATGATTTTGATAAAGAAACTCTGCTGAAAGAATTTAGGGCAGAAACTTATAAAGCAATCGAAAATAAAATTAGCTTAAATCCAATTCTTCATAGTTTTCAAAACGCAGTAAATGAATATAAAATTGACTTAGATTTAATTGAGACATTTTTAGAAAGTATGCGTATGGACTTAAATAGAATTGATTACAACAAAGAAAATTTTGATAAATATATCTTAGGTTCTGCTGAAGTTGTTGGATTGATGTGCTTAAAAGTATTTTGTGAAGGAAATCAAGAAATGTACGATAAGTTAAAATTTCCTGCCATGAAATTGGGATCAGCTTTTCAAAAAATTAATTTTTTACGCGATTTAAATGCCGATTTTAATCAATTAGGTCGTTCTTATTTCCCAAATATTGATTTAACCAAATTTGATAATAAAGTAAAACTTGAAATTGAAGCCGATATTGAGGCAGATTTTCAAGAAGGATTGAGAGGCATTTATCAATTACCAATGGGCGCCAGATTGGGAGTTTATGTTGCCTTTAAGTATTTCCATAATTTACTTTTAAAGATTAAAAAAACCAATTCATCTCGAATAATGCACGAGCGGATTAGAATTCCCAATCAACAAAAATTTGCCTTATTGATAAACTCATACCTACGTTATAGGTTAAACCTTTTATAAAAAATGGAAGAAGTAATTCTAGTGGATGAAAATGACCGCGAAATCGGTTTAATGGAAAAAATGGAAGCTCATGAAAAAGGCTTACTTCACAGAGCATTTTCCGTTTTCATTTTCAATAATAACAATGAATTACTGCTTCAAAAAAGGGCTTTAAGTAAATACCATTCGGGTGGTTTATGGACTAACACTTGTTGCAGCCACCCTCGCCAAAATGAAAGCATTGAAGATGCAGCAAAAAGAAGGTTAATGGAGGAAATGGGAATGAAATGTGAATTGAAAACCATTTTTTCATTTATCTATAAAGCAAAACTTGATAAAGGTTTAACTGAACATGAATTAGATCATGTACTAATTGGTTATACTAACAATTTACCCCTCATTAATAAAGATGAAGTTGAGGAATACAAATTTATTGATCTTAAAACTTTAGAAATAGATATAAAACTAAACGAAAATGATTATACCATATGGTTTAAAAAAATTTTTGCAAAAGTTTCAAACCATATTTTCTCTCTTAATAATTAAATAAATCAACTCAAAAACGAGTTTAAAACAAAAAAAATGAGAACAGAAAAACTTATTATAGAAAATCCTGACAAGGAAGATATTGACCTAACCGATTTTATTGGTGATAATCATATTTACACTTCAAAAGATACGCCACTTCGTCCTGATGCTTTTGAATTAAGTGATGATGATAAAATTAAAAGAATTGAATTTCATTTTCGTGAAATTATGCAAACCTTAGGCTTAGATTTAAATGATGATAGCTTAAAAGGTACGCCCAAAAGAGTGGCAAAAATGTATGTGAAAGAAATTTTTAGTGGTTTAAATCCAGAAAATAAACCAAAAATCGCTCTTTTCGACAATAAATATCAATACAATGAAATGTTGGTTGAGAAAAATATTACACTCTATTCCAACTGCGAACATCATTTTGTGCCAATTATTGGTAAAGCCCATGTTGCCTATATTTCTAATGGAAAAGTAATTGGTTTATCTAAAATAAATAGAATCGTTCAGTTTTTTGCTAAAAGACCGCAAGTGCAAGAGCGTTTAACGGAACAAATTGCTGACGAATTAAAAAGAATTTTAGGAACTGAAGATGTTGCTGTATTAGTAGATGCTCACCATTTATGTGTTTCATCAAGAGGTGTTGAAGATTCGAAAAGTTCAACAATTACTGCACATTATTCAGGAAAATTTAAAAGCAATGAAAGTAAATCAGAATTCTTAAAATATATTGAACTTTAAAAACTTGTTATTTAAATCTACAAAACAAAAAGTCCTGACCTCTCGGTCGGGACTTTTGCCTTTTTAATTTATACGGCTTTCGCCAAGAATAATTCAGAGAATGAATTACAGTATAAAATCGGTTGACAGAAAATGAGATTTACGTTCTTCTAAAATTTCTGTTATAATTTGCTTATTCATTTCAAGACCCTTTGTAGCGACCATACTTCTAATCGAAAATACACGTAAAGCATCATAAACACTTAGCGTTCCTTCAGCCGAATCTTTTCTTCCATTAAATGGATAAACATCAGGACCTCTTTGACATTGACTATTAATATTCACCCTGCAAACTTGATTCACCAATGGATCTATTAATTCAGCAATTTCTTGCGAATCGGTGCCAAAAACACTGCATTGCTGACCGTAATTTCCATCAACCAAGTATTTTAAAGGTTCATTGATATTATCAAAACTCAAAACTGGAATTACTGGGCCAAACTGTTCTTCATGATAAACCCGCATACTTGAATTTACCGGAAATAAAATAGCTGGAGTCATTAACGTTTGACTGCTTTTGCCACCATCTTTATTTAAAACTTTTGCGCCTTTACTTACTGCCTCTTCAATTAATGAATGTAAGTATTCAGTTTTGTTTTCTTCTGGCAATGGCGTAATCATAACTGATTTATCCCAAGGCATACCAATTTTTAATTGCTCAATTTTTTGAACTAATTTTTCATTAAATTCTTTGGCAATTTTTTTATGCACAAAAATGATTTTCAAAGCAGTACATCTTTGTCCATTGTAAGACAAACTTCCTAAAACACATTCATCAACTGCTTGATCAATGTCAGCATCGGGTAAAATAATTGCTGGATTTTTAGCCTCTAAACTCAAAACTGCTCGCAAACGATTTAATCTTGGATGTGCATTTTTTAAAATTCTAGCTACTCTGCTTGAACCAATAAATGCCAAAACATCTACTTTTCCAGTTTCCATAATAGAGCCTGCTGTTTCTTTACCATCGCCATAAATTACATTTACAACACCTTTTGGGAAACAATCTTTGAAAATTTCAAGTAATGGTCGGTGCAATAAAACACCGTGTTTAGCGGGTTTGTAAATTACTGCATTTCCCATTAGCAAAGCAGGAATTACTGTGGTAAACAATTCATTTAACGGATAATTGTATGGACCTAAACATAAAACAACTCCTAATGGACTCCGTCTAATTTGAGCATAAATGCCTTGTTCAATTCTAAGTTTAGATGAATCACGATCCATCTTTTTTAACTCCTCAATGGTATCAACTATATAATCAATTGTTCTATCAAATTCTTTTTGCGAATCACCCACACTTTTGCCAATCTCCCACATTAAAATGTTTACCATTTCATCGCGTTTTTCTTTCATGCGTTTCACAAAACGATACATTGCTTCTATTCTATCTTTTACACGCATGGTAGGCCACAAACCTCTTCCAAAATCATAAGCTTTTTCAGCAGCTTCTAATGCTTTTAAAGCTTCTTCTTTTGATAATTTTGGGTAAAAACCCATTTTAACTTGTTCTAATTTTCCATCTGTTTCTACAAAAATGGGCGATAAAACTTCTTGAACCTCCCCTTTCCATTCTACAATTTCACCATTTACAAGATACTCATACTGCTCATAGGTTTTTTTCAATTTAAACTCTTCAGGAATTTCATTGATTTTAGGAAAATTTGCTACCATAATTTTTTCGAATTTCAACTTCGTGTCAATTTTACACTAAGGAATGGTTTATTTTTCTTTTCACCAAATTTGAAACTCATTTATTCAAAAATTAATATTATTTAAAGGTTTGATAAATCTATTTTCATTTTGTCTAGCTTTGCTCGCGTTTGATTATGGCACTTTTAAAAGTTCAAAAATTAAGTTTTAGGTATTCTTCTGACAGTAAATTTCAATTAAAAAACATATCATTTGAAATTGAAAAAGCCCAGATTGCTTCCTTAATTGGCGTGAGCGGAAGTGGCAAAAGTTCTTTACTTAAACTAATAAAAGGTTTGGCAGATGCTAATGAAGGTGCACTTTATTTAGAAAATGAAAAAATTACTGGCCCTAATTGGAATTTAGTTCCTGGCCATCCTGAAATTGAATTGTTGCATCAAGATTTCGATTTGTTTGAATTTTACAACGTTCGCGAAAATATTTCTTGGTTTTTAAAGGAATATATCCCTGAATTTAGAAATGAAAGAACTGAATTTTTACTTCATTTTTTAGATTTAAAAAACATAGAAAACAATTTACCCAGTCAAATTTCAGGTGGACAAAAACAAAGATTGGCTTTGGCTAGAGCTTTAGCAAGAAGTCCAAAATTATTGCTACTTGACGAACCTTTTAGTCAATTAGATGCCATTAGAAAAAATGATTTATCGAAATATTTAAAAAAAATAGTTGCCCAAACAGATTGCTCTATTTTAATGGTTTCGCATGATGCAAGCGATGTTTTATCCATTTCAAATAGAATTTTTGTTTTGCACAATGGTCAAATAATTGAAAATGGCGAACCAGAACAATTGTTTTTTGAGCCAAAAACATTAGAAGCTGCGCAATTAACAGGCTTTTTATTTCCCCTAAAAAATGCTTCAAATATTGAATTTACAAGGCCTTCTTGGGTTCAAATTTCAAATTCAAAAAATGATATTGAAGCTGAAATTGTAGCTATCAGTTTTTTAGGTTTTCATTATTTGATAGAGGCTGAAAGCAATTTAGGAACAATTTATTTCTACTATTCCCAAGCCTTTGAATTAGGAAAAAAAGTTTCTCTAAAAATTTCCAAAAAATTAACTTTTTGAAAAACAAACAGTTAAAATCATTTAATTTTTAATTATTGCGAATTTTAATTTACTCCAATTTTTTGGCATTTAACTTGCTAAGCGGCAATCAAATTTCAAAATAATTAATAACCATGAAAACTTTATTACTATCAGTTGCAGTATTTGCAGGATTAGTGAGTGCCAATGCACAACAATTTAACAACGGAAGCTTTGAAACTTGGGCAAATGGAGAACCAACTGAATGGTTTACCACCAATTTTATTCTTACACAATTAGGCATTCCAGGCAATGTTTCACAAGTAAACGATGCTACACACGGAAATTCTGCCGCTAAACTTGAAACAGCTGAAATTTCTTTTGGTGGAATGACAGAGTACTTTCCAGCATTTGTAACAAGCTCTATGCCAATTTCATCTAAACCAGTTTCTGTAAAAGGGCATTACAAGTGGAATATCGTTGACAATGATTCAGCTTCAATAATAGTAACGGCCAATAAAAACGGCACAGAAATTGGAATGGGCCAAAAGTACTTAAAAGGAAATTCAACAAACTTTCAAGAGCTTTATGTTGAAATTAACTATTTCACCAATGAAATTCCTGATACCTTATTTTATATTTTATCTACCTCTTCGGCTGATTCAGTTACTGAAAGTGGAACTTATGTAATTATAGATGACATTCAAGCTACATCAACTTTTACATCCACTAAAGAAATCAGCAAAAAGGAAACTGTAAGCAATGTTTATCCAAACCCAGGTGTTTCTGAATTTTCATTGATGATTAATTTAGAAAAAGCGGCAACTGTTAACAGTGTTTTATTTGATGCAACAGGAAAAATAGTAGCTGAAAATCTATTTAATGCTTCTTTAAGCAGTGGCCAAAATCAAGTGCGATTTAATATTAGTCAATTACCTTCCGGTTTATACTTCCTTCAATTAAAAGAAAATGGAAGTGTATTTGCCTCCAAAAAGGTATATAAAAGATAATTCTACCGTTAGCACATCCGTAATTTCCAATTGCATTGTCCTAAACGGCTGTTGCTAAGGCATTATACAAGAAATTTTTGGACCAATTACAAATACATTTGGTATTATTTGCCCTGTTTTTTCTCAAAAAGCTACTCTCAAAAGGGGTGGCTTTTTTCATTTCGCCAATTCAATAATTGACTGCGCAAAACTTTCCCAAGTGAGGCTTTTTTTAAATTGCTCAATTTCTGGTTTAAATTGTTGAGCCAAATTGTTTTCAAAATAATGTTGAATGGCATTTTTAATAGCCACAGCGCTAACTTCTTCGGTAATTATGCCCGTTTTGTTGTGGTGAATAATTTCGGGTAAACCACCCACATTGGTAGCAATTTGAGGTAAATCGAAATGATAAGCAATGGAAGTAATTCCGCTTTGTGTAGCCGATTTATAAGGCAAAACATTTACATCAGCAGCCGAAAAAAAGGCTGGGACTTCATTATCATCAATGTATCTATCAAAAACTGAAATGTTTTTTAATTGATTTTGTTCTATTTGCTGTGCATATTTTTCGAATGAGCCATAACTTTCGCCTGCAATAACCAAATGATAAATCTCATCCAAATCTTTAAAAGCATCAATTAAAATATCCAAACCTTTGTAATCTCTTATAATGCCAAAAAACAGCACGATTTTTTTATCGTTTGGAATTCCTAATTGAGCGCAAGCTTGCTGTTTATCTAACTTTTTGCCAAAATGATCGTAGAGTGGATGATCTTTTACAATGTGTTTCGCATTGGGGTTATAAAACAACAAATCGTTTTTCACTTTTTGGCTCATGGCTACAAAAGCAAAATTTTGAGCAATAAAATATCTATTAAAAATATGATCGAAAAACCTTCTTTCGTGCGGAATTACATTGTCTAAAATGGTAATTACTTTGCAGCTTTTGGGCATCATTTTAGCCACAGTTCCTAGCGATGGCGCAAAAAATGTCATCCAATATTTCATCACCAAAATATCAGGATTAAATTGCTGAATGGCTTTGGCGGTTTTTAAATAACTAATTGGATTAATGGTATCTAAAATTTCATCTGCTTCAATAATTTCAGCTATATCATCTTTTGAAACATATTGTGTTTTTCCAGGAAAAAGAAGATCAGGATATTGCCTCGAAAAGGTGAAAGCTTTTATTTCATGATTGGTTTCAAAAGCTTTATAAAGATTGGCATTAAACTGAGCAATTCCACCCCTGAAGGGATAAAAAGTAGATAAATAGGCAATGCGCATTGTAGAAAAATATGGCTGTAAATATGCTTTTTAAATTCCTATAACGCAAAACCGAAAATAAAAAGCCTCCCCGGGAGATAAAATGGGAGGCTTAACTTAGCAAGGATGTATGATGAAAATTATAATTCTATTTGATAAGGCATAATGGCTTGAACACCTTTTCTATTTTTCCAGTTTTGGAATTCTTTTAGATATTTAGCTTCTTCACCTAATTCTTGTTCCAAAATTTTAGCTTTCACATCACCTGAAAAACCTGACATAAGCTCTTCAAATGGATCTTTTTCTTTTGGATAATTAGTGATTTTATATTTTTCAAGTTTAGCTTTTGAAGCTGCTATTTCTATGGCATCTTCTAATCCACCAAGAACATCAACCAAACCAATTGTTTTAGCTGTTACTCCACTCCAAACTCTTCCTTGACCAACGCTATCAACATCTGATTGTTTCATTTTTCTGCCTTCGGCAACTCTGCTAGTGAAAACATCATAAACTTGTTCAACACTTTCTTGTAAAACATTTCTTTCAAAATCAGATAATGGACGAGTAGCTGAACCCATGCCAGCATATTTTGCTGTAGAAACTGTATCGAAAGTTAAACCCAATTTATTGTTAAACATTTTTTGAGCATTAAATAACAATCCGAAAACACCTATTGAACCAGTAATTGTTGTTGGCTCAGCAACAATAGTATCGGCCACACAAGCAATGTAATATCCACCTGAAGCGGCAACATTTCCCATAGAAACAATAACGGGTTTTGTTTTTTTGGCTTCGAATACTTCTTTCCAAATAACTTCTGATGCTAATGCACTTCCGCCTGGAGAATTTACACGCAAAACAATTGCTTTCACTTTTTCATTGTCTCTTGCTTCACGAATGGTTTCGGCTAAACTTTCGCCACCAATTTGACCTTTTTCTCCTTGTCCATCAACTATTTCGCCAAGGGCATAAATAACAGCTATTTGCTCTTTAGAATATTCGCTGTCTTTGGCTTTCACATTGCTGTATTTGGCAACTGTAACTAACTTTAAATCTTTTAACGATTTAGATTCAGTAATGCCTTTAATCATTTCTAGAACATCACTTTTGTAAACCAATTTATCAACAAACTTAAGTTTTAAGGCATCATCTGCTTTTCTAATGGCTAAGGTGTTGGCTGCATTTTGTAATTCTTCAACAGAAATGGAACGTTGTTCAGATATTCCAATTAACATTTCATTCCAAATTGAACCTAAAAAACTGCGTGTTTGCTCGCGGTTGGCATCGCTCATTTTATCGAGCATAAATGGCTCAACTGCACTTTTAAATTTACCATGACGAATAATTTCAGGTTGAATTTCCAATTTTTCGAAAGCTCCTTTAAAAAACATCAATTCAGCATGTAAGCCAGAAAAATCAATAGCTCCTTGTGGATTTAAATAAATAGTATCGGCCACTGAAGCTAAAAAATAACCTGATTGCGAAAAATAATCAGCATAGCTTACAATAAATTTCCCGCTTTTTTTAAACTCAATTAATTTGTTTCTAACTTCTGTAAGATTAGCCATTCCGTATCCAGCGCCAGAAATATCCATATAGATACCTTTGATGTTTTCATCAGTTGCGGCCTTCTCAATATTATTTAATACTTCAGCTAAACCCAATCTTTTATTGGATTTAAAATTCATAAAATCAAATTCTTCGAAAGGACTTTTAGAAGAACGATCGGCTATGCTATTCATATTAAAATGTAGAACCGAATTTGATTCAACTGTTACTTCTTCTTCACTGCCTGCTGAGGCTGCTATAATTCCTCCAATTCCAATTAAAATAAATAGTAATAAAATTCCTCCTAAAATAAATCCGAAGGCTGAGGCAAAAAGCATTTTAAAAAACTGTTTCATTTGTATAATATTTACAGCACAAATGTAAGTTGCTAAAAAGGTTACAAAACGTAATTAGTATAAAAGGTTTAAATTTAAAATGAGCGGAAAAATGAATTTAGTGTACATTTCTATGGGGGGAAATTTAGGAAACGTTGAAAAAACCTTTGAAAAAGCCATAGAAAAAATTCAGCAAATTGGGAAAATCATCCAACAATCTTCTTTATATAAAACATCAGCTTGGGGAATGGAAAATGCGCCCGATTTTTTAAATCAAGTTTTAGAAATTGAAACTTCTTTAACCAGTGAAAAGTTACTTTTAGAATTAAAAACATTTGAAATAGAATTAGGTCGCAATGCTAAAACCCAAAACGAAAAGTATGAATCGAGAATAATTGATTTAGACATTCTTTTTTTTAACGATGATATTTTAAAGAATGACATATTGGAAATCCCGCACCCTAAAATTGCAGAAAGAAATTTTATCCTTGTTCCTTTAAATGAAATTAGTCCATTAAAAATTCACCCTGTTTTAAAATTAAATATTAATAAGATACTGAAAAACTCCAAGGATAAAGAAGTAGTGTCAATTAAAACTCATTAACATCTATTTTTTAACATTTAAGATTATCTTAATTCCATATTTTAAAAACAATCTTTATACTTGCACCTTTCAAACATAAATGTAAACTAAACAAATATGAAAAAAGGTAAGTTTCAGCCTATCCTTTTCTTAGTAGCATCAGGAATCGTATTGACTGGATGTGACGGACTTGGTAAAATGGTTAAAAATGCTAGTCAAGTTACTTATGCGGTTACACCTAATCCATTAGAAATGCATGGAGACAGCGTTCAAGTTCAAATTTCAGGAAAATATCCTGCAAAATTTTTTAACAAAAAAGCTGCAGTAGAAGTTACTCCGGTATTGATGTACGATGGAAAAGAGCTTAGTTTAAAATCAAAAAAATTTAAAGGTGAGTCGGCTGCTGATGCAGAGGGAACTGTGATTAACTACGAAAGTGGTGGAAGTTTTAACTACTCAGACAAAATTGCTTACCAACCAGGAATGGAACAAGCTAGTTTGGAATTAAAAGCTAAAGGAAGTGCCAAAGGTAAATCAAAAGATTTCCCGGGTATTAAAGTAGCTGAAGGAACAATCGTTACGCCAATTTTATTGATGAACGATTCAAAACCAACAATGGCTAAAGATAACTTCACCAAAACACAACCAAGAAATATCAATGGTGATATTTTATTTGCTATACAAACAGCAGATGTAAAACAAAATGAATTAAAAGAAGCTGACATGCAGGCTATCTTTAAATTTATAAAAGACGGTTCAAAATCTTATGTCTATAAAAACATCTCAATTTCAGCTTATGCTTCACCAGATGGAGAAGAAAGAATGAATGAAGGTTTATCAGCTAACAGAGGTAAAAACACTCAATCTGCTTTAAGTGCTGAATTCAAAAAGAACAAATTGAAAATGGACGAAGCTTTATTCAAATTAAGCAATACTCCAGAAGATTGGGAAGGCTTTAAAGCTGCTGTTCAATCATCAAGCATTCAAGATAAAGACTTAATCTTACGCGTTTTAAGTATGTATTCTGACCCATTACAACGCGAACAAGAATTAAAAAATATGTCAAAAACTTTTGAAGTTTTAGCAACTGACATTTTACCAAAATTAAGAAGATCTCAAATTAACATTCAAGCTGAAGAGCCTAGCAGAAGCGATGCTCAAATTATGGCATTGGTTTCTTCAAACCCTGATTCACTTTCGGCTGAAGAAATGATGTATGCTGCTGGAATGGCTTCTGACAACAATCAAAAAATGGCTATCTATAAAAAATGCGCTGAAAAATACAATGATTGGAGAGCTTTAAACAACATGGGTTATTTAAACATCTTACAAAACAATTTAGATGCTGCTAAATCTGATTTAGAAAAAGCTCAAAAAGTTCAAAATAATTCAACCGTTAAAAATAACTTAGGTGTAATTGCCTATTCAAAAGGTGATATTAAAGCTGCCGAAGCTTTATTTGCTGATGCATCTGGTGATAAAAATGCTACTTACAATGCTGGTATAATCAAAATTAAAAGAGGCGATTACTCAGGCGCAGTTAGTTCAATGGGCGATGCCAATACTTTCAATGCAGGTTTAGCTAAATTATTAAACGGAAGTGCAGAAGCGGCTTTAAAAACTGTTGATGCTTCAAGTGATAAAGAAACTGCTGCTGGTTATTATTTAAAAGCTGTTGCTGGCGCTAGAAGTGGAAACGTTTCAGTTATGGTTAACAACTTAAAATCAGCTGTTGCTAAAGACGCTTCTTTAAAAGACAAAGCTAAAAAAGATATGGAGTTTGCTAAGTTTAAAGACAACGCTGAATTTTCTTCAGTTATTAACTAAGCAATAAAAAACACCAAAAAAAGGGCTGCTTCAAACCGAGGCAGCCTTTTTTGTTTTAAATCAGTTCTTAATCTTTCTTTTTCTCAATAAAACTTTCAAGCATCTTTCTTAAATAAATATTTTCTTCTTGAAGCTGAGAAATTAACTTCTCCAATCCTTGATTAGAAATATTTTGTTGATTTTCAATTACTGTATATCCATGTTGAACTCCTTCTGCGTTTTGATTTTGAGTGATATTGAAAATTCTCTTTTCATCAAATTCTAAAATTGAATTAAAATCGGTTTCTAAAACTTCTGCAATTTGCTCCAATCTTTTTAAAGAAATATCAGTTTCATCTCTTTCAATTTTACTATACCCACTAACACTTAAATTTAGTTGTTCAGCCATAAATGTTTGTGTGTAATTCTTTAATTCTCTTAATTTTTTAATGTTTGAACCTACACTCATAATATAAAATTTGTAGTCAAAGTAATTAAATTTCTTCTTTTAGATGATTAATTTAAAAAAAATAATTTTAGATTTGAATAACTAAAATACCTTACTTTATGAAAAAACAAAAACTATTTATCTGTATTGCTATTGCTTTGGCATCGACAATTTCAGAATCAAAAGCTCAATGGAGTTTAAATGGTAATACAGGCATTACCACTACTAATTGGCTCGGAACTATTAATAATGTTCCTTTATCAGTCAAAACCAATAATACCTTTCATACTATATTTAATAATAATGGTACTTTAGGAATTGGTTTAACTAACCCTATTGATAAACTTCATTTACATGCTGCAACTATTTGTAATAGCGAAGAACAATTACCTCCTGAAAATGGAGATTTAACAGATCAATATTGTGTAGGTTTAAGATTATCTAACACAACAACAGGTTCAGGAACTATGGATGGCTTTTCAATAAAATTAACGGGGGCCAACACTTTAATAACAGCTTGGGAAAATAATGCAAGTATTAAGTTTTTGACTCAATCTTCAGGAAGTGTCGATTTTTTACAGAAAACGGGATCATCAACGGCAGTTAAAAGATTAGGCATGCATAGCAATGGCAATGTTTATGTAGGAAATGTAACTCCTTCAGCTAAATTGCATGTAAAATCTGAAAACACAAGTGATTGGTTGGGCTTTTTTGAAAATAATGCTAATGTGAGCAAAGGTTTAAAAATAAAGGCCGGGAAATTTGGAACTACTAATGCTGGCAACATATTAGAGTTAGGCACTGATAAAGATGGTAGTTACTACAAAGTTTTTGCCGTGAATGCCAATACTGGGAAAACTTATGCTCGTGAAGTAATTGTTGATTTACAAACCAATTGGCCTGATTATGTATTTGAATCTAATTACCAAATGCTGTCTTTAATAGATTTGGAAGCTTATATACTTGAAAACAAACATTTACCGGGTGTAAAATCAGCTAATGAAGTGAAAGAACAAGGTGTTAACGTTGTTGAAAATCAAGCCGCATTGCTTGAGCAGATTGAACAATTAACACTTAGACTAATTGAAATGAACAAAGAAATTGAGCTATTAAAGAAAAAATAAATATTTTTAATTCTATCAAATTCTAGGCTCAAAATTTAATTCTATCTATCATGAAAAAGCAAATTTCATTTCTTAGTATTATTTTATTGCTTACATGCATTTTAGGCTGCAAATGCAAAAAAACAGAAATAACAGATTGTTTTGAACCAACAAATCCACTTTGTAAAAACTACGATCCTTGTTATGGTAAAAAACCTGTAAGTGCTGATTTTATTATGGAGCAAGGCTTTGGGATATTTATTCCTGATGTTTATGTGGAACTGGAAGATAAAATGAGTCCAAGAACAACTTGGTTTACTGCCAAAGAAGAAAATGCGAAATATACTTGGTACTTGGGTTCGGAAGTAATTACAGAAAAAAAGTTTAGCAGAAATTTTGTCAACGAAAATGGCAAGACCATTCAAATTTCGCTGGTAGTAGAAAAAGAACCAAATACTCAATGTTTTCCAAATGAAAGTGGAAAAGACTCTATTTCTAAATCTTTTTACATTATTAACGATTGTTTAGAACTTGATATTGGTAATACCTATAAAATGGCATTAACCAACAATCCTACCGACAGTTTTATTTGTGAATTACGTTTTGGATCAACTTATATGGGTGTATTTACTGAACATTGCGATGGCACCTATATTAAAAATGTAGATAATAAAGGTTATGAAAGAGGCGATTTACCTAGATACTCAACTTTAAATACTATAATGATAACTGATGGGGCTCAATCAATACCTGTTGGAGAATTTAAATTAGACCCCAAAACCAAAGCCGCTCATTTCAAATTCAAACTATATAAAATTGATTATGAGTCGTTTGGAAGAGCATTGAATTAGCTCAAATTTTTAAAAAAACATTAAACTTATACTTATGAAAAAAACACTATCCATTTTGCTGATGTTTCTGATGCAAATTTTTGTCTACGGACAATGCATCAGAAACATCAGCACCAATCCAGAAAACCCAGAAAACACTGAGTTTTTAAACTACTTAAACAATCCTAATTATACTGTTAACCCATTTTTAAACAATTTTAAATGGTATGATTATGGAACGACTGTTCCTGCCGTAGATTTTAGTCCAATTAAACTTGCTGGAAATGTCGGTTGGCAAATACCAGACTTACAAAATACTCCAGGAAACGATTTTAACATGTTTAATCCTTTTTCAAACAGTAGCGCATCAGGAAATTACAGCTATCTTTTAAAGCCCTATGATGGTGGTTTTATGGATAGAGATTGGCACAATGAAGATGGATGGGAATTATTATGGTTAGGTACAGGATTTTTTCCAAATGGAGAAAGATACAACCAAATGTCATCAGGTAATCCATTTGAAGCTTATGGTTCAGTGCCTTTAAATAATCCGAGCATTCCATACATAGTCTTATATAATAAGTACAGAGGAATAATTAGGGTAATTTCAACCGTTTTTTTTGGTGATGAAAAACCTAACCATATCAAAGTAAGCTTACAGTTTCTTAGGGAAGACAATGAACAACCCGTTTCAGGTTTATTGCGTCATGCCAATGCTTATGATAGCCCTTTAGACCAACAAACCAAGGTTTTTTCTATTACCTCACCTAGTTACAATCCTTCTGAAAATACATCATGGGGTGTTGTTGATTTTGCTGTTGGTTATGATCCATGCACTTGTATCTATCCATCAAGACTTCGGTTAAAGTTTAATATTAGCAATGAAATAAATTTTCAGGGTAAAATTTATCAGTTTGGAACAGAAATACCCATGAATGAATTTCAAAATGATAATTATATGGAAAGAGCGTTTACTAATCTTCAAAATGCAAATGAAAACTTTGATGTACAAGGAAGCATTATGTATAAAACAATAGATGATTTTATTGATGCCTATGATAAAAAAATTGAGGTTTACAATGAACAATTAAATGATTATAATAATTATCAAAACAATTTAATAAGACAAGGTTTGACCTTTGTTAAAGACTTAGCGATAAATGGTATCAACAACCAACTACCTTTCGATTCACTTGCCAAACTTTTGAAAATAAATAAACTATCATTTGGGAATACAGAGGCAGACATTAAAAAGGAATTGAGTAAAGGAGCTAAAGGATTGTTGAGTGAAGGATACGATTTAATGATGGCGCAATTGTTTGGTAAAGCTCCTGACAAGCCATCTAGACCTTCTATGCCCGTTGTAAATTTTACTGAGGGGACTTTTGCTGGAGTTATGACTGAGGAAGATGAAAGATTGATTAATAACTTATATAATCCTGGAACATATTCAACTGCATATAGCACAAATCCTGGAGGCATAAATTATCCAGCCTATAATGAAATTCTAGGGTTATTTTCATTGCTGCAAAGTCCTTCAATGGAAGTATATGAAAAAACGACATTTTCAAGCGAAGATTTTTATGAATATTCTGAATATTTTTCTCATTTTTATAAAAGGTTAGGAAAATTTGAGAGTACGTTCGCTATTAAATTTAAAGAGCCTTTGAAGTATAAGCTAAATCATGCCTTAGACTTTGATTTGGAAAAAACCAATTTAAATGGTAAAATAATTGTAACATTGACTGGAAACTCAGTCAATTTAAATGAAATAAAATTAACTCAAAAAAATAAATTTTCTATTAAGCATCATTTCAATAAACAAACAGAAACAAAATATTTAGATCAAGACGCAACAAAATTAATTGAAAAAGAATTAGTTGTTTCAACTCCATTTATGAATTTAAATGATATTGGGGAAGAATATTATTATTTTAAATTAGATGGCAGTAAATGGACAGATTGGGAGCATAATACCTTTTATCCGAAATGGAAACCTTTTAATGAAATTGGTGAGTTAAAAGTTTCTAAAATTGAGCTTAAATTAGCTAACGACTTATATTTCAACCAAATTGGATATGATGAAAATCAGATTAATACAACTCTTGTCACTACTTATCTTTTATATGACCGCAGTAAAGGTGTCGATTTAATTCAAACTAATGGTACTTACATAGGTAATTTATCTGACATTAAATCATATAATCCTGATACAATCTACTTAAATGGAGAAATTAATAGTAACTCAGGTTATATAAATGATAATTCTATTTTAACTCCAAGCATTTTAGCCTCAAATGTTGTAATTAATGGCGATTTATCTCTTTCAAATATTTATGAAAATCTTACAATAAAAGCCATTAACAGCATCATTGTCAGAAATGAAGCAAAAGTAAATCCTAATATTAGATTAAAAGTTGAAAAATTCATGAATTTTGGAAAAATGCCAGAGCAGACCAATGAATCTTTATCAGAATTTTGCGCAGAAGAAAATTTATATAAAGCCAAAGAACTTGAATCTCGTTCTTCAACTCTTTACGCTTCTATGCTAGCCAAAGAAGCTGAAAGGGCTAAAAAAATCAATTTATTCAATAAACTTAGGGTTTATCCAAACCCGGCAACTAATGTTTTATATTGCGAAATGAAAAATTATCAAAACGGTAATTATACCATTAGTGTTAAAAGTATTATCGGGCATGAATTGTATTCAAGAACCCTAAAAGTGGAAAACAATCACTTAGAAATGATGGATATTCAAGATTTAGCGCCAGGGACTTACCTCATAACAGTTAGCAATCGCGAAACTGGCTATATAGAAACTGAAAAGGTAATTGTGCTTTAAAATTTTACAATGGGAATAGAATAAATAGAAGTCGCTTCAAAATGAGGCGGCTTTTTTTTGCTGCAATTACCAAAAGGATTGAAAGCTTATATTCGCCCAATGAATCCGAAAATTACTGACATTTTAGCCCTAAAACTGGGTAAAAAAGCAGAAATAATACTTAAGACCATTGGTTTATTTAATGAAGGTGCTACCATTCCTTTTATCTCGCGCTATCGAAAAGACTTAACAGGTGGAATGGATGAAGTAGAAATTGCTCTTCTAAAAAATAGCTATGATAAATTATTAGACATTGAGAAACGCAAAATAAACATCATTGAAACCATTAAAGAGCAAAATGCTCTGACTGATGAATTGCTTCAAAAAATTAATAATTGTTTTGATGAAAATGAATTAGAGGATATTTATTTACCCTATAAACCAAAAAGAAAAACCAAAGCTGTTTTAGCCAAAGAAAGAGGTTTAGAGCCTTTGGCAAAAATCATTATGAAACAAGAAGCTAAAAACATTGATAGTTTAGCTTTGAAATACACTTCAAATGATGTTCCTGAAACTGAAGATGCCATAAATGGCGCATTAGATATAATAGCTGAATGGATTAGTGAAAACGAAAAATCAAGAGATAATATCAGAAGAATTTTTGAACGTGATGCTTTTTTAAATGCTTCTTTAAGCAAAGGAAAAGAAACCGAAGGTGAGAAATATCGCGACTATTTTAACTATAATTCGCCTTTAAAAAAATGTCCTTCTCACAGATATTTAGCCATCATAAGAGCAGAAAATGAAGGAGTTTTAAAAGTTGATGTGGCTATTGACGAAACCAAAGCCAATGAAACTTTATCACGCATATTTTTAAGAGCTGAAAACGAATGTTCAGAATTGGTTTCAAAAGCTATTAAAGACAGCTATAAAAGGCTAATAAAACCAAGTATTGAGAACGAATTCAGAAAAATTTATAAGGAAAAAGCCGATGAAGAAGCCATTAAAGTTTTTACTGAAAATTTGCGTCAATTATTACTAACTGCACCATTGGGTCAAAAGAGAACTTTAGCCATTGACCCGGGATTTAAATCGGGTTGTAAGGTAGTTTGTTTAGACCAATCTGGAGCACTTTTACACAATGAAAATATTTATCCTCATGCTCCACAAAATGAGGCTGGAAAAGCAAAAGCAAAAATATCGACTTTGGTGCAGCAATATAAAATTGAAGCCATTGCCATTGGCAATGGAACTGCTAGTCGCGAAACTGAATTTTTTATTAAAGGCATTCGTTTTGACCGCGATTTAGAGGTTTTTATGGTCGATGAAAGTGGCGCTTCTATTTATTCTGCTTCAAGCATTGCACGCCAAGAGTTTCCGCAATTTGATGTCACAGTTCGTGGTTCAGTTTCAATTGGCCGAAGATTGATGGATCCTTTGGCTGAATTGGTGAAAATTGAACCCAAAAATTTAGGAATTGGGCAATATCAGCACGATGTTGACCAAAAACTATTGGAAAAAAGTTTAACGCAAGTAGTTGAAAGTTGCGTAAATCATGTTGGTGTAAACTTAAACACAGCCTCTTCTTATTTGCTTACTTATGTTTCAGGTATTGGAGCAGGTTTGGCTAAAAATATTATTGATTACAGAACCGAAAGAGGCCTCTTCAAATCGCGCGAGGACTTGAAAAAAATACCTCGTTTTGGTGAAAAAGCATTTGAACAAAGTGCAGGATTTCTGAGAGTTCCAGATTCAGAAAACCCATTAGATAATTCATCGGTGCATCCTGAAAGATATAATTTGGTTAAAAAAATGGCCAAAGACTTAAAAGTTGAAGTGAAAGATTTAATTGGAAATGAAGCTTTAATCAACCAAATTAATCCAGAAAAATATGTGAGTGAATCAGCAGGGATTTTTACCTTAAATGATATTATTCAAGAGCTCAAAAAGCCTGGACGTGATCCCCGCAAAAAAACCAAAATGCTTGAATTTGATAAAAACATTCGCAAGATTGATGACTTGCATGAAGGAATGATTTTAAACGGCATTGTAACCAATTTAACCAATTTTGGTGCTTTTGTAAATATTGGAATTAAAGAAAATGGCTTGGTTCATATTTCTCAAATTTGTGATGAGTTTATTAGCAATGCAGCCGATAAATTAAAACTTCATCAGCATTTAAAAGTAAAAGTTTTACAATTAGACAAAGAAAGAGGCCGCATTCAGCTGACGTTAAAAGGTATTGATTAAGAAAAAATTGACATGGAAAAAGTAAAAGCAAAAAAACATTTAGGTCAGCACTTTTTAAAAAATGACAACGTTGCGCTAGATATTGTTAATGGACTAACGGAAAAAAAACTAGTTGAAAAGGTTATAGAAATTGGACCAGGAATGGGTGTTTTGTCCAAGTTTTTATTGCAAGACAAAAGCATTGACCCTTGGTTTTGTGAAATTGATATGGAATCTGTCGATTATTTGCTGAAAACTTATCCTGAAATCCATAAAAAAATTATTGCAGCCGATTTTCTCCGTCAAGATTTAAGTAAACTATTTGGCGAACAATTCGGTATAATTGGCAATTTCCCTTATAATATTTCTACAGAAATAATTTTCAAAGTTTTGGAATACAAAGCCCAAGTGCCAATTGTTGTAGGAATGTTTCAGAAAGAAGTTGCAGAGCGTTTTGCCTCCAAACATGGCTCAAAAGTATATGGCGTAACTTCGGTGCTTACCCAAGCATTTTATGATATTGAATATTTATTTACGGTTGAAGCCGATCAATTTATTCCTCCACCGAAAGTAAAATCAGGTGTGATTCGATTGATTAGAAAAGAAAGCCAAACCTTAGATTGCAACGAAAAAGACTTTATTAGAGTAGTTAAATTAGGTTTTAATCAACGAAGAAAAACACTAAGAAATGCCTTGAGTTCAATTATTAGCCAAAAAGAAGGATTAAAAAGCGACCCGATTTTCGATAAAAGAGCAGAACAACTTTCTGTTCAAGATTTTATTAATTTAACTCAAAAAATTTACGAATGAGTTGGAAAGTTAAATTATTAACTGTTTTATTGATTATTTTTTCAATAATTGAAATATTTGGAGAAGAAAGTTACAGTCCAAATTTGGTTCACAATTTTAAACCATTACTCACCACTACCCTATTATTAATGCTTTGGGTAGAACAGAGAGGTTTTACAACTTTCAAAATTTTAACCAGTTTAGCATTGGTTTTTTCATTTTTAGGTGATGGATTTTTGATGTATAAATTAGATCATTTATTTATCCCGGGTTTATTGTGTTTTTTGGTGGCCCAATTGTTTTATATTTTTTCATTTAACGTTAATCTCAAACGAATTGGTCAAAACTTCAGATTTGCTCTTTCTAAAAAATGGGTTATTGGCAGCTTTTTATATTACCTGTTTTTTATGTTTTTGATAGTTGAATCCATTTACAGTAAATTAAAATTTGACTTAATTTTACCTGTAATGATTTATGGAGCAGTTTTAGTTTTTATGGTTTCAGCAGCTGAATCTCGCAGAAATGCTATTAACAAAAAAGCTTATTATTTCGGTATTGCAGGAGCTTTGTTTTTCATATTATCCGATAGTTTATTAGCCATAAACAAATTTGTTACTGAAATAAATTATTCAGGGTTTTATATCATGTCAACCTATATTGTAGCTCAATATTGCTTGGTTAGAAGTGCTATTTTGGTGGACGTTAGAAGGGTTTGATAAAGAATATCAGAAGGCAATTTTAATTTAATATTTTCATTCTTTAGTTATTTAAGTAAATCATACAAAAATCATTGTTTTTTATATAACCTACTTATTCAAAATAGTCATACCGAGCAAGTTGCCAATTTCAACTTGAATTTTTAAAAGATTTTTTGAGTATGATAAAACTTCTTCAAAATCTCCTTCTGAGCCCACAGCTGAAAGGATTTTTTTGTTTTCCTCTAACTTGGTTTTTATGGTAAATAATTTAGCTTTTAAAATAATTTTCCTCAAAAAACTTTCTAAATGATTCGCTTCAATTTTAACATAAATACCATGTTTTTCGCTCCAATTATCGCTTAAATGATAAGGTGTGTTGCTTATTTCTATGGAAGCATTTTTAATAGATTCATCATCATTTCTTAGAAACAATTGCGGATTGATAATTCGTCCTTCTTCCAAACATTTTACGGTTTCTAAATAAATTGCCTTGTAAACAGGATGCTGAAATTCAATGTGTTCTTTGGTTAATTCAAAAGCTATAAATTCAGCTCCTGATACTTGAGTAAGTGTTTTTTCACCTATTTCTTCAAAAAAGTCAACTAAAATTTCTTTGTGACCATACAACAATATCAGTCGAACTATTTCCTTTTCAATTTCATCGTTTATATGAATTTCATTCACCAAAATATCTAATTCCTTTTCAGGATTTAGCACTTCATCTTTAACCGCATTTAGCTCTTCTCTAATATTTGTATTTTGTTTTTTCCTATTTTCTCTTCTTATTTTTCCTAATTCAATAAAAAGTGTTTCTTCTTTCGAATTAAAAATGCGGGAACATTCTCTAATATATTCTTCTCTTATTAATCCATCTTCAATTAATGCAATGTCTTTTAAAATATCACGCACAAAAGTTGACTTTTTAATTGGATCGTCTTTCACTTCTTCCCAACCCAATTTAGCTTTAAAAGTTACAAAATCAGAAGCGTTAGTTTTTATGTAGTTTAAAACTGTTTCGGCATCATTTTTTCGACTGAAAGAATCTGGGTCTTCACCATCAGGGAAAAGCACAATTTTAACATTCATGCCTTCTTTCAAAATCATTTCTATGCCGCGCATACTGGCTTTTATACCAGCAAAATCACCATCATACAAAATAGTAATGTTGGGCGTTAAGCGTTTTATAATTTTAATTTGATCTTCAGTCAATGAAGTACCTGACGATGCTACAACATTTTCAATACCACAATTGTGCATAGAAATTACATCCGTGTAACCTTCCACCAAAAAACAATTGTCATTTACTTGAATGCTTTTTTTGGCCAAATGCAAACCATACAGAACTTTACTTTTATAATAAATAAGCGATTCTGGAGAGTTAAAATATTTAGCAACTGACTTATCGGTTTTTAAAGTTCTACCGCCAAAACCAATAACGCGTCCCATTCCGTTGTGAATTGGGAAAATAACTCGACCAGAAAAGAAATCGAATGTATTACCGTTTTCCTTTTGTTTGGTTAATCCGGCTTTCACCAAAATGTCAATTTTGTAGCCTTCGGCTGAGGCGTGTTGGGTAAAATCATTCCAACTGTCTTTGCAATAACCTAGCTGAAATTTCTCTATTGTTTGAGCATCAAAACCTCTTTCTTTAAAATAAGAAAGTCCTATGGCCCTACCCTCTTCGGTTTCTAATAAATTTTGGGTAAAATATTTTTGAGCAAAATTTGAAACCACATAAAGAGCTTCTTTTTCATTGTGTTCTTCTTGTTGCTGCTGATTGTATTCAACTTTTTCTTCAACAATTTCAATGTTGTATCTGCGCGCCAATTCGCGCAAGGCATCAGGATAAGATAAACTTAAATGATCCATCACAAATCGAACAGAATCGCCTGCTTTTCCGCAACCAAAACATTTATAAATGCCTTTGGTGGGCGACACGGTAAACGAAGGCGTTTTTTCGTTGTGAAAAGGACAATTTCCTAAATAATTGACACCTCTTTTTTTGAGCGTGACATAATCACCAACAACTTCATCAATACGAGCAGTATCTAAAATTAAATCGATGGTGTTTTTGGTAATCATAAAGGGCTACAAAAATTTTTGATGCGAGCGACAAATTTAGCAGAATTGTTTATGCTAAAATTTTGAAATATCAATTTCCAAGAATGAATTAAAATAATAATCGCAAGGAAGAAGTTCTTCTTTTTTGTGGGTTGTTAAAATTGCTGCAACTTTCATTCCGGCTGCTTTTGCAGCTTTTATTCCTGTGTTAGAATCTTCAAAAACCAAACAATTTTCAGGTTTTGTGTTCAACAATTCAGCAGCTTTTAAAAAAATAGCGGGATTCGGTTTTCCTGGTAAATTCATTTCTGTGTTTACTCTGATGTTGAAAAAATCTTGCAATTTCAATTTTTCCAAAACCCAATTGATATTGCTGCTCGGCCCATTGGTACCGATGGCTAACTTAATTTTTTGGTGTTGAAGTTGTGTTAAAAAGGCAGTTAATCCATCTACTTCTTTTATGTTGCTATCATATACATTTCTGTAAATACTTTCTTTTTCCTCGCCCAATAAATCAGCTTCAATTTCAGAAATTCCGCTAAACAATTCACTCATTATCTGCAAATTAGTTCTACCTATAATTTTTTGGTAAAAATACGTTTCTGATATCTCAAGATTTCTAAGTTTTCCAAATAAAACAAACGCATCTACGTGAAATTGATTATTATTAATGATTGTTCCGTCCATATCGAAAATAGCGGCCGAAAAATTAAATTTTGGTTCATTTTTTGTCATGCACAAATGAAAAAATTAAATATGATTTTAAAGAATTTTAATTTTTAAGAAAAGAATAATGAACCCTTATTATACATAATTTTGCACCACAAATAATGAAAATGAACGCAGCTGAAACGCTTGTTTCAGAAAAACAAGCAAAACAATCACTTGATTGCAGTCTAAAAATTGATTTAGTTGAATCCGATAAGTTAAGCCCGGCCGAATTTCAATCAAAATATTTATTGCCTCAAAAGCCTGTTATTATAAGAGGTTTACTTAAAAACGAGCCTGCTTATACTAAGTGGACGATGGAATATTTCAAAAAAACATTGGGTCATGAAACGGTTGGCTACTTCGGTAAGGCAAAAGACAAAGTTGATCGTTCTTATAAAAAACCACATGATTTTATTCAATTTGGCGATTATCTAGATGAAATTGCTGCTGGGCCATCTGATAAAAGACTTTTTCTTTTCGATATTTTTAAAATAGATCCTGAACTAAAAAAAGATTTCGAATTTCCGAAACTCACTAATTTATTCCTCAAAAACTTTAGGTTTACTTTTTTTGGTGGAAAAGGTTCTGTGGTTCGCATTCATCAAGACATTGACATGTCGAATGTATTTTTAACCCAATTTCATGGTCGTAAAAGAGTTATTCTTTTTGCTCCTAAATATTCTGAACTTTTATATCGTTTTCCTTTAAATACTCACACGCCAATTGATATTGCTAAGCCTGATTTTGAAAAATTTCCTGGTTTAAAATATGTAAAAGGTTACGAATGTATTATTGAAGAAGGCGACACTTTGTTTATGCCTAGCGGCTATTGGCACTACATTGAATATGTTGATGGTGGTTTTGCCATGGCACTTCGTTCGTTAAGTCCTTATTACAGCATGCGTTTTAAAGGTTTTTTAAATGTGGCCATAAAAACCCACATTGATGAATTTTTATTAGCTATTTTGGGAAAAGCTTGGTTTAACTGGAAACAAAAGAAGGCTTTTGAACGTGCAAAAAAAGCCATTAAAAAAGCAAAACTGAAATTCAAATAGTATTTTTTTTTTAATTTGATTATCAACTATTTAAATAAATATTGGAAATCAAATTAAACCCTAATGAATTTATTGCATCCTAGAGTTAAATTCGAAATAACATGAAAAAATTAATTATTGTAGCAGTAAGCGCTTTTTTAAGTACAACTGCATTTAGCCAAACTATAGATGCTAAGCCAAAAACAAATGTAGAGGTTCAAAAAAATAGAGCCGAAATGGAAGATGGCAAAAAAATGGCAGAAGAATTAGCCATTCAATTAGGACTATCAGATGCTCAAAAGCAAAAAATGGAAGCTGCTTTTAAAGTACGTCAAGAAAAAATGAAAGCTTTAAAAGATGCACAAATGGCCGATAAAGAAGCCAATAAAATGAAAAGAAGAGAAATTCAAGATGAATTTTTAAAAGCTACACAAGCTACTTTAACTCCTGAACAGCAACAAAAGTGGAAAGAAATTAAAAAAGAAAAAGGAGCCGAAATGAAAGCTAAAAGAGCCAAAGGAAAAGTTCAAAAAGCTGAAGAAAAAACAACAACAGAATAATATTAAACATTGATAAAAGTTTGCTCACAAGGCAAACTTTTATTTTAAATCTCAAAACCAATGAAAAATAAAATATTAATTTTTGGCGGCTTATCAATTTTATTGCTAAGCGCCTGCAGAAGAAATAACGATGACACCGTAGTGCCAGATAAAGAAACAGAATCAGTTGAATATTATGCCTTGGGTAACAATATTACCAGCGAAAATGAATACATATCTGAACTCGCCATTTCAGGAGAATTAGAAATGCGCAACGAATCAATTGAAACTACTTTATTAAGCACTTGTGCACAAGTTACAAACGATACAGCCAATAATATTGTAACTATCAATTTCGGTTCGGTAAATTGTTTGTGCAACGATGGAAGATACAGAAGAGGACAAATAATTGTTAATTACAATTTACCTATTTGGCAAGCCGGACATTCGCGAACTATCACTTTCAATAATTATTACAGAAACAATAATAAAATTGAAGGAACTAAAAATGTTCAATATTTAGGTCAAGATTCAATTACAAATTATCCAACTTGGTCTATAGATGTGCAAAACATGACAGTTACCAAAGCCAATGGCCAAAGTTTTAATTGGAGTAGCCAAAGAACTAGAGAAATGGTAGCTGGTTATAACACTTTAACTAAAATTGATAATGTATTTCATATTTCAGGAAACGCAAATGGCACACGTTTAAATGGGAAAACTTATTCGGCAGCCATAACAAGTCCTTTGGTTATTAAAAATAATTGCAATTGGATAGTTGAAGGGAAAGTGAACATTACACCTCTTGGAATTGCTACTAGAACCTTAGATTTTGGCAATGGAATTTGCGATGACCAAGCTACGGTAAGCGCCAATGGAAACACCTACAATATTACTTTGAACTAAAAAAATTGACTGATAAAGATTTGATTGAATTGATATTGAAGCCGGAGTCGAAAAACTACGGTTTCAATATTTTAATTAGAACCTATCAGCAAAAGGTATATTGGCTATGCAAAAGAATGGTAATTGACCATGATGATGCAGACGATTTAACCCAAATTACTTTTATTAAAGTTTTTGAGAAAATTGAAAATTTTAGATCTGACTCCAAACTTTACACTTGGATTTATCGCATTGCAACCAACGAATGTTTAATGTTTCTTAATAAAAAAAGAAAACGTTTTTTTATTCCAATAATTGATGTGGAGCGCGATTTAGGAAACAAATTAGAAGCAGATGTATATTTTGATGGTAACGAAATTGAAAAAAAACTGCAAAAAGCCATTTTAACGTTACCCGAAAAACAACGATTAGTTTTTAACTTGAAATATTTTGAAGAAATGAAATATGAAGATATGGCTGAAATTTTAGACACTTCAGTTGGTGCATTAAAAGCCTCTTATCATCATGCAGTAAAAAAAATTGAAGAATCTTTAAAAGCCGATTAAACCTTTTTCGAAAAAATAATCAAACAGACATGGACGAAAACTTAAAAAATAAAATCGGAAATAATAATCCCTTTAAAACACCGGAAAATTATTTCGATTATTTACCTGAAAAAATCAGCGAAAAAATTGCGGCCAAAAATTCAGCTAAATCAAAACCAATTTTTTGGATAAAAACTGGTTTAGTGGGATTGTCAAGTTTGGCTTTAATTTTATTCGCCATTTATCAATTTTCAATTCCTGAAAAACAGCAGCAAGCTGAAATTAAACCCGAGATTACTGTTACTAAAAGTGATAGTGTAATAGAAAAAAACGATTCATCTGTTTTAGTTGAAAGTCCCAAAAACAAAAAAGTTGAAGTAAAAGAAGTTGTTGAACCAGAAAAAAACTTAGATGAAAACATTACAGATGATGATATCATTGAGTTTTTAATGGAAGAAGATTTTGAAATTGATTTATTATAAAACATCAAAAAATGAAACTCAAATTATCCATTAGTCTTTTACTTCTTTTCGTTTCAGGAATTTTATTTGCCCAAAACACACGTTTGGAAAGACAAAAATTACTGCAAGAAAAAAAGAAAAGTTTTATTACAGAAAAGTTAGCCTTAACGCCCGCTGAAAGTGAAAAATTTTGGCCACTTTATGAGTCATTTGAAAAGAAGAACAAAGAATTAAAACTACAGTTCAGAAAACTAAATAAGCCTGTTAATCTTGATAGTTTAGGCTCAAAAGAAGCTAGCGAATTGTTAGCAAAAAAAGCTGAAACTGAAATGGCCATTCTTCAAAATCGTCATCAGTTTTTAAACCAAATAAAAACCACTCTTTCTCCACAAAGAGCTTTAAAAATGCTTGAAATAGAAAAGGATTTTAAAAAATCGCTTTTAAAACAATTGAATAAAAATCAAATGAAAAGATTAGATAATCAAAAATTAGAAGATTGAGTTTCCTCATCTTTTTTGAACTGATTTCTATGATAGATATCTACAACCGTAATTATTGCTATAAAACCCCAAAATGGAACAGAAGCTTTATCAGTATCTAAAAAGTTATTGAGCAAGCCATGAATAAAATAAGTAGAAAGTGCTAATAAACAAAGTAATACCAAAGTTTTAGTTTCTGATTTTGGCAAATCATGATACAACTTACTGCCATAATAAAAAACCGTAATTAAAATAATTAAAAAAGCCACTGAACCTAAAACACCTTGTTCAGCTAAGGGACCAATGTATTCGCTGTGGGCGTTTCCTAAATCACCTGCATTGGTTGAAATAATGGTTAAATCTTTCGAACGTTGATAAGGCGCATATTGAAACATATAAGTGCCCGGACCAAAGCCAACTATTGGTTTTTCAGCAAACATTCTGAAAGCACAATTCCAACGATTTAATCTTTCAAGATTGGATGCATCTGATGAAATGTTAGAAATAGATTGAACGTGTTCACCTAAATCTTGCGATGAATCTTGTCTATTTTTTTCCAATTTCATAATGATTTCAGTTTTAAAAACTAAAAACAATGAAATGACAGAAATACCAGAAATGATTAAGGTAGAAAGTTTAATTCGGAACTGATAAATTATAAACAATCCGAAAGCGCCAATCAAACTTACCCAAGCTGCCCGAGTGTAAGACAGCACTATGGCAATAAAAAATATGATTAGAACCAAAGCACTAAAAAACTTTTGCGTTTGGCTATATTTTTTGTCGAAAAATAAAAATATCAATGGAATATACATGGCCAACAAAGCACCATAAGAGGTATGGTCGTTATAAAAAGGTGTCATTACCCAGTGAGCGGGATCTTTTTCAAAACCATTCAAATAATGATTTACAATGGTGTAGCCAATAACAATTAAAAAACCGAAAATATATAACCAAATGAAACTATTTATTCGAGCATAATTCCTAAAAATTTGCGAGGCTAGATAAAAAAATGTGATTACAAACCACATACGAGAAAGCAAATATTTAAAGGAAACTAAAGGCATAGTGCTAGTTACAGAAGTAAAAAACATCCAAGCTAAATGGAACAAAATGGCATAAGAAATAGGATGATTAAAAACTTTGACATCATAATCATTTTCAAAAAACAATTTGGCTAAAAACAAAACCATTGCGCCAAAAATTAAGGGCTCGGTGGGCAAAGCTATTCCTAAACCAAAATCTAAATCTTGTAAATTGACGGAAAGTGGTGTAAAAAAAACGATGATCATAAACAGTTTATCCATCGACAAAAGACTGATACCAATTATAAGCATCAAACCAGGTAATAGATTAAACCAATAAAACTCATTATAGGTAAAAACTGCGTTTACAATTAAATAAAGCGCAATTGAAAAATAAATCCACTTATTGTCAAGAATGGCCTTCACGCTTAGTTTTTACTTTGGTAAGCTTTGATTTGTTCGGCAATAATTAAAACAATTACTGTAAAAAATAAGGAAGAAAGTATAGAAACTATAACAATTAATGATTTTACTGGAGTGCTTTTTTTCTCAGCTGGGAAAGCAGAGTTTACCAAAAATTTATGGGTAATGTTTTGTTCAGCATCCACTTTTGCCTCATCATGTTTAGCTTTGAGTTCGGCTAATAATTTTCTTTCATTCAATAAACTTTCGCGAAGAGAAATATAGGTTGAACCATATTTTGCCAATACATCAAGTTTTTCTTGGATTTGTTTCATACCTCTTGCATCGCCTTTTGCAGTGGCAATAGCCATTTGTTCATACAACATTTCTGATTGCGATTCGAAATCAAAAACTCCTAATCGCATAATGGCTTGCATAGAATCTTCTTTCGCTTTGATGTAATTTTTCATGTTATCATATTCGGCTTTAACGATTTGATAACCTTGCATAGATCTTTCTTTTAACATTCTATTTTTAACCGTATCAACCATAGCAGCAATTTCATTAGCAATGTTAGCTGCTGTTTGAGGATCTTTGTCTAACACATCTACTCTAACCGACATGAACTCAGTTCTTTTATAAGTTATATTACTCTCAAATTCATTATTCAATTTGGTTAATTTGTATTTGTCGGTCGTATCAATTTCATAATGATTCATTAAATCATATTTTGAAATGATTTTGTTTCGAATTTCATCTGAATTTAATACCTGCAACATTTGTTCAGCCTGTTCTTCTTCTCCCAAAGCCATGATATCTTGTTTGGCGCTTGGGTTTTGAGATAACAATGATTTTGATATAGAAGAAGTGGTAGTAGGAAACATAACAACTGTAGATTTATATTTAGGAGTTATCATTATAGAAGCTACCAATGAAATGGCTCCAGCTAAGGCACCTACAATGCCTAATATCTTTCTTTTGGAATATAAAAATGCAATTAAATTGAGTGAGTCAAAGGAAACATTTTCTTGATTTTTCATTAAGGCTATTTTTAAACGGGCGCTAAAATAATAATTTACTTATCAATCGCTTGAAACGTAAATATTAATAAATGATTGTTTGCGTTAATATGATTCTTAAAATTATGAATGCATTGTTTTAATTTGCCGAAAAAACTATCGAAATGAAGTCTTACCTGTTTTTATTTCTTTTAATTATCTTTTCATTTCCTTGCTTTTCACAATATGTTGAAGAAAATCCAACGAAAATTTCAAAGCCCAAAACGGAAAGAAAAAAACTAGATTTTTTTAAAAAGCCTTATTATGGCGGCAATTTTGGTTTACAATTTGGAAATGTAACACTTATTGATATTTCACCTGCTGTAACTTTTAGACCCGCTGAAAAAACCTATTTTGGAGTTGGTGGAAGTTATATTTATTATTCTGTGAAAAATCCGCCTTTTAGTTATTCTACTAATATTTATGGTGGAAGAATTTTTGCGCGTCAAATTGTATATAACGGTGTTTTTGGTCATGCAGAATATGAGGTAATGAATTTTGAATCATTTAACCGAACCAGAATTAATGTTCCTGCATTTTTAGTTGGAATAGGCTATCAACAAGGTGAAGACAATTTTTTTACTTCCATTACACTTTTGTTTAATGTAATTGAAAACGAAAATTCATTTTACCAAAATCCAATTTTCAGAATCGGTTTTGGTATCAGACCTTAAAACAATTGATGGTTTTGCTGCAAAAAAATTAGCTTTTCAATATAATCTTGTTCAGTGATTTCAATAGCAAAATCTTCGAAAGCAAAACTCAAATCAAAAATCAAATTTCTTTCAGGTAATATTTTTGCTTCGATGGTATGAATGCTATAAAATTTGCCCATTATCTTTAATTCCTCTAACAATTCAGTGCCAGAAATTTTAAAATAAGATAAGTCGTTTTTATATTTTCTGTAAATCGGATATTCCATTTTCTAAATTTTACCTTCCAAAAGCATCAACTTTACTTTTAAAACCGCAGCCACTGTCAAACTATCTTTTATTTCACCATTACACACTCTTTGGTATAATTCTTCAAATGGCAATTTTATAATTTCTAATTGCTCATCGTCTTCAGGTTCAGACTCTTCAAAAACTAAATCTTGCGCCAAATACAAGTAACAATATTCATTGGTTGCCGAATTGCTCAATTGCATTTCTTGAATCAAGGTATAAGTTGAAGCTATAATTCCAGTTTCCTCTTTTAGCTCTCTGGCTGCCGAAACTTGAGGGTCAATTTCAGGATTTCCGCCACCTTCAGGAATTTCCCACGAATATTCATTTAACGGAAAACGATACTGCCCAACCAACCAAGTATTATAATCTTTATCCAAAGGCAAAACGCCAATAGCTAAATTTTTAAACTTGGTAATGGCATACAATCCCGGATTTCCGCTTGGATTAATGACATCATATTTATGAACCGCAATCCATGGTGTTTCAAAAACTTTTTCTTCAGTTAATGTTTGCCATGGATTGGGTTTTACAGGAAGTTTTTTCATTTACAATGACTCGAAAAATTATTTCAACATGGCGTCAATGGTTTCACGGCTAACGCTGTGGTAATTAGGACGCGCTTTTTCGTAAACTTCTTTCGCAAAAGCTTTACCTGCTTCGGTTTTAATTAATTCGGCATACAATGGTTTCAAAAATTTGCGTCTGCCAACTGTGGTTAAAAAATTTGCCAAAGGCTCAAAAGCTGGTTGATGATTCAAACGAATGCTATGCATGAACCAAGCTGCCAAAATTTCACTGTTTCCTGATTTTGAGAAAGCGAATGTGTTATCCAAATAAACAACATCGTTTAAACTTATATCGCTCGGTAAGTTTCTTAAAAAATGAAGCCATTCGTGGGTTGTCCAATTGGCGGTTAACTTCTTATCTACTTTTTTCGAGGTTGAAAAATCAGCTAAAATGCCATTGATAGTTTCAAATTTTTGCGATTTCGGAATAATAACATTGGCTGGCAAACCTGGTTCATAAACCCATTTTTCTACCTCAATTTTGGCTTTCCATTCTGGGTTTTGAGATAATAATTGCGCATTCAAGTTTTCTAGAAACTTCTCAGTATTAATGGTTTTAAAAGCATTTTCAGAAAAATGTTTGTTTAAAAAAGCATCAAAATTTTCTCTTCCGCAGGTGTTTTCCAGCAATTGCAACAAAGCATTTCCCTTTTCATAAGCAATATCGGTCATTCCATCATCTGGATTTCTATCTTTTAAATTCAATTTTAGTTTAGTATCAGCATTTTCAGCGCCTATTTCTTCAATGGTTGATAACAAATCTTGATGGCCTAAAACAGCTAACATGTCGGTGTATTCTTTTCCATACAATTCTTCCATAATTCTTCTTTCGAAATAAACTGTAAAACCTTCATTCAGCCAAAAATCTTCCCAAGTTTCATTTGTAACCAAATTTCCACTCCAAGAATGCGCCAATTCATGCGCCACTAAAGCTGTTAATGATCTATCGCCAGCAATAACGGTTGGTGTGCAAAAAGTTAATCTTGGATTTTCCATTCCACCAAAGGGAAATGAGGGTGGCAAAACAATTAAATCATATTGTTCCCAAGCATATTTACCATACAATTTTTCAGCAGCCACTAACATTTTTTCCATATCGGCAAATTCCCAAGCGGCTTTTTCCAATTTTTCAGGCTCAGCATACACTCCGGTTCTTTCGCTTACTGCTTTGTAAGTAATATTTCCTGCACTCAAAGCCATTAAATAAGCAGGAACAGGCTGATTCATCTCAAATTCATAAATGCCATTTTCATTTTTTTCAACTGGATTTTTGGCGCTCATCAAAACCAACAAATCTTTTGGTGCTTGCACTTTGGCTTTGTAAGTAAATCTTATTCCCGGACTGTCTTGAACTGGAATCCAAGTTCTAGCTAAAATAGCTTGTGATTGGGTAAACAAAAAAGGATGTTTTTTTCCTTCGGTTTGTTCAGCATCTAACCACTGCAAAGCCGCTGCATTGGCCGAAGTGCGATATTTTATGCTTACCCATTTGTCTGTCGCAGCAATTGGAATATGTAAAGCTGAGCCTAAATATTCATTGGCTGAATCTAATGTGAAGGTAATTCCGGTTTTCGACTCTGTATTTACTTCTAAAATTTGAAGATCTTTTGTGTCAAAAACTATTTCATTGGCATTGGTCGTATTTTCAATTTGATATTTGGCAGTGCCTTCAATGGTTTTATTGTCAAAATTTAAAGAAATATCTAAATCTAAATGTTTAATGACACTCAAATTGGGTATCGCAAACGAATGCAAATCTTTTCTTGGCATGGTTTCGGGTATTTTATTTTCTTGGGTTGAACTATCGTTGCACGATGTTTGTAAAATTGAAAGGCATAACATTCCAATGATAAAATTCTTCATTTTTATATACATTTTTGCCAAATATAAATTTACAGGAACTATGAAAAAAATAATGTTGCTTTTTATGCTTATTCCATGCTTGTCGTTTGCACAGTTAAATGGTAAAGTTTTTCCTGATATGGAAGTAGAGAATTTAAATGGTGAAAAAATTATGTTGCCTAAAACTCAAAACGATAAACCCGTTTTGATTGGCATTGCCATTAGCAAAAAAGCAGAAGATGATTGGAATTCGTGGTTAGAACCTTTGTATCAAAAATTTATTCAAAAAAGTGGGATGTTCGATGATGATTTGAATGTAGATTGCCTTTTTGTACCCATGTTTACTGGCATAAAAAAAATGGCTTCCGGAAAAGCAAGTGTTAATACCAAAAACAAAATTGACCCAAAACTTGAAAAATACATTTTGATTTATTCAGGTAAAATGGGCGAATACGATGAAATATTAAAACTAGACGAAAAAGATGCGGCTTATTTGTTTTTACTAGATAAAACCGGAAAAATAATTTATCACACCAAAGGCGAATTTACTGAACAGAAAATTGAAAAAATTGAAGAATTAATAAGTGCTCAAAACTAAGCTCTTCAACATTCAGTAGGGGAAAACTTTTGTTTAAATTCTAAATTAGAAAGTCTATTTTCTGTTTGTTTGAAAAACAATAACAATTTAGGCGATTAATATTTTTAAAAATTCAATCATGAAAAAGGAAGATTTGCAAAAAGAAATGTTTCAAACACTTGAAAGCACTTATGAATATGCTAAAAAAATAGATCAACAGAAAGCTTTGGAGATGAGAGATATTGAATTTTTTCAACATAAACTGCAAATGCTAAACGAAAGATTGATTTGGTTAAAATTTATGGCCAGTATTGATTTTGCTTATCTAATGGAAGATTACAGAGACACTTGGCAAAAAGAAACTTCACTTTCAGAAATGATTGCTTTAAAAGCTAATGATGTTGACGGAAATGAATCGAACAAAATATTATCGGAATTAGATAAAATTTTGGCTGCTGTAGAAAGAATGGAATCTGTAAGACACAATTATATTCCTGATAACAAACCTTTTTCAGAACCTGAAAAACCAATAGCCAAACCAATAATTGAAACCATTAATAAGGCCGAAAACATTACCATTGACGATAATTTTGTGGCTGAATTGTTAGGCGATTTAAACAACTTGGTTAAAGAAAAAATTGAAGTTAAAACCGAAATAGAAAACCCGAAAACAGCTGAAGTTATTGAAGAAAAAGCAGTTGAAAACATAGAGGACATTGAGGAATTAGAAGCTTTAACTGAAATAGAAACTGAAGAAGAAACAATAATTGAAGCCAAAAATGAGCCGCAAGAAAACATTGAAATTGAGACAGTTGAAGCTGAAATAGAAGATCACAAAGAAGAGGAAATTGCCAACGAAGTGGAAACTGTAATAGAAGAAAAAATAACCATTTCGGTTGAAAAAAGTATTATTGAAACAACAGTATCAAACGATTTAAATACAAGATTATCATCCAATTCATCAGCAAGTTCGCTCAACGAAAGTATTGTCAAAAAAGAAGAGTCATCATTAGCAGATAAGCTTCAAAAACAATCATTAACCGATTTAAGCAAATCCATTGGTTTAAACGAAAGGTTTATGTTTACAAAAGCCTTATTTAAATCAGATGTGATGGCTTATACTTCTTCCATTGCTAAGCTTAACCAAATAAAAAGTTTAAACGAAGCACAACAATATATTTTTGAGGAATTGGTTCAAAAATACAATTGGAACATTGAAGGTCGTGAAGCACAATTATTTATTGATTTAATTGAAAAAAGGTATAACTAGAATTACAGATTGCAGATTTTTAAAATCTAATAATTTGTGTTCATTCCAACTTTCAAAACCTTCAACCAAAAAACTAATGCTATGCTTCAATGCTTTTTTTTTGTGTAATTTGTTCTAAAATAGATCTTAAATCATTGATGATTATCGGTTTGTTTAAAAAATAATCAGCTCCTACACTTAACATTTGTTCGCGGGTTTCGTTGTTAAAATTAGCGGTGAGCGCAATAATGTTTAAATTCTTAAAATAACTATGCTGATTTTGTCTGATTCTTTTGGTTGTTTCCACACCATCCAAAACAGGCATGTGTACATCCATCAATACAAAATCATAAATACAGTTATTCTCTAAAATATTTAATGCTTGCTGACCATCTAAAGCTTCTGTTACTTCAATTTGCCACTTTTTCAGAATATTTTTCGCCAATAATTGATTCACCACATCATCATCAACTACCAAAGCTTTCATTCCACTAATATCAAATTGCGTTCGAATTGGTAAATTGTGCTGCTTAACAATGTTTTCACCCCATTTTACAGGAAGAACAACTTCAAACTTACTACCTTTTCCGGGCAAACTTTGCAAATAAATTTCGCCATTCAAAAGTTTCACCAATTTTTTGGAAATGGTAAGTCCCAAGCCTGTTCCACCATATTTGCGGGTTGTAGCTAAATCGGCCTGAACAAACTCTTCAAAAATAACTTCTTGCTTTTGCGGCTCTATCCCAATTCCAGTGTCAATAACTTCAAAACTTAAATGATTTTCATTATCAATGTTTATCAAATTACAATTAAGTGTTACACAACCTCTTTCGGTAAACTTAATGGCATTTTCCAAAAGATTGCTCAAAATTTCGGTAAGTTTTATGCTATCATTAATTACTTTTTTATCGCAATTGAAGTTCAAATTTAAAATTAAGTCTATCTTTTTTTGACTTGCTTTTTGTTTGAACATGCTAATAATACTCACCAAAAACTCATTTAAATCAATTTCAATTAGCTCTACTTCAAGTTTACCAGATTCAAGTTTCGAATAATCTAAAATTTGATTGATTAAAGCCAACAAATGTTTAGATGAGAAATGAATGGTATTGATAAACTCCTTTTGTTGCTGATTTAAGTTTGTTTTGGAAATTAAATCAGAGAAACCAATTATTGAATTTAAAGGTGTTCTTATTTCATGGCTCATGTTGGCTAAAAACATGGTTTTAGTTTTAGCTAAATTTTGAGCTTCTTCTGCTTTATTTTCAAGACGTTGATAACTGTTTTTGATTTCATTTCGCATCAAATCCATTGAAACTGAAATTTGACCAATTTCGTTATTTAAGTGAATGTTGATGGGAGCATCATAATTTCCTTCGGCCAATTGCAAAGCTGATTCGTTTAATTCTTTTAATTGTTTGATAATGGAAAAATAGGTGAAAAAAGCTGCGGAAATTCCTGCCAAAAGGGTAAGAATGGTTAACAACATTAAAAGGTTTTCTAATCGCAAAACCTCTGCATCTTTTTCTGCTTTTATTTGGTTGAAAATATTTTTAGAACTGATTTTTTTTTCTTGAATTTTCTTCTGTAAATCTTCAATTCTTTGGTTTATGAAATACACATCTTTAAAATGCGATAAATAATCCATCACCATATTTATTTCTGCTGCATTGCTCGATTTTTCAACCAAAATGCGCGAAATACTGTCAATGGCAGTTAAATATTGGGTTTTGCGTCTTAAAAAATAATCTTTTTCATTCCTTCTTAATTGAAGTAATAACACATGATTAGTATAATGATTACTTTCTCTAAAAACTTTTTCTAGGTCATGCGCTTTTTCTCTGAACTTGGCCTCTAAACCTTTGTTCTCGTTTAATCCACGTTCAATTAGTTTGCTTCTTATTTCATCAAAAATTTCATTTATTTCTTCTACTAAATCATTAACTTTTCTTGCCTTTAAATCTTTATCAGTAAAAGGTTTTATGCTAGTTGAATATAAAAAGTTCAAGCTGTCGATTTTAGCTAAATAATTGCTATCTTTTTTAAGAATAAATTGTTGTTGATAATGAAAAATTTCTTCGGCTGTAAAAAGTAGAAATTCGAAGTTTAAACTGGATTTTTGAATTTTTGAAAACTGAAAACTTACCACGGAAGTAATAATTAAAACAGTTAATAACCCAAAAACCAAAGAAAATAGCTTAAACCTTATGGTATTAAATTGCTTCACAGATACAAAGTTAAAGCCATAAAAATTGCCTGCATTAGGCAAAAGTTATATCTCTTCCAATAAATTTAATTCAATATTAAATTTTCAATTATTTTGAAACTTTGAATTCTGGCAATTCATCGCTGTTGGATTGCAGAAATTTTTGAGCCGATTGAATATTCTCATCAATATCGGCAGAAAGGAAATAAAAACCATTACCCGACCAAATGTTTCTTCCTGTGAATGATAAAAGTCTGGCAATAATTTTTTTCTCCGCTATTTTAAATTCTTTTTCATTGTATTTAATGCCCAGTTTATCGGCATAAGCAATAAATTCTTTCAAGAATTTTTGATTTTTTTCAAACTTTAATTTGAAATCTTTTGGATCTTTAATTCCTGAAAGTTGATCGCGGTTTTTATCTACATAATCAAAGCTAAAAGCATTAAAAGCACCGCTGTAAATCAAACCCAAATAATAGTTAGAACTGCCAATGGTATCGAGTGGTACAAAAATATCAGGCATAATTCCACCGCCACCATAAACTATGCGTCCTTTTTGTGTTTTGTATTTTAATGAATCAGCAAACGAAATGCTATCTTGAACAAAAAATTCACCATGTTCATAACGCTCCATTGTTTCTTTATCATATTCTAATTGATTGTCAGAATAAGGTTTTTGAATGCTTCTTCCGCTAGGTGTATAATAACGGGAAACGGTTAAACGAATAGCCGAACCATCACGCCAGCCTGATTGTTCTTGCACCAAACCTTTGCCAAATGACCTGCGACCAATAATTACCCCGCGATCATTATCTTGAATGGCTCCTGCAAAAATTTCGCTTGCTGAAGCGCTTCCTTCATCAATCAAAACTGCTAATGGATATCCGCCAAACATGCCTGAGGCGTTTGAGAAATAAGATTGTCTTGGTCTTGATTTGCCTTCTGTAAAAACAATCAATTCTTCATTAACTAAAAATTCATCTGCTAATTTTATAGCTGCATCTAAATAACCACCGCCATTTCCGCGCAGGTCAATGATTATTTTTTTCATGCCCTGTTCTTTTAATTCTTGAGCGGCATTCACAAACTCTTCATGGGTAGTTCTTGAAAAACGAATGATGTTAAAATATCCTATTTCATCATCGAGCATAAAAGCGCCATCAATACTTTTAATGGGAATGGTGCCTCTAGTAATTTCTACATCAATAGGTTTTTTGAGATTTTTACGTACAATTTCAACTATTACTTTCGAGTTTTTAGGTCCTTTCAAAAGTTTCATTACATCACGGTCAGCCAATTTAACTCCGGCTATAATTTTCCCATCAACTTTTACAATTCTGTCGCCTGCTTTTATGCCTACTTTTTCTGATGGTCCACCCGAAACTGGATTTATAACAGTAACTGTGTCTTTCACCATTCTAAATTCAACCCCAATGCCATCAAAATTTCCCTCTAAAGGTTCGTTCATGGCGGCCATTTCCTCAGCTGAAATATAAGCTGAATGCGGATCTAATTCGTCAATTACTTTTTTTATAATTTTTTCTTCGAAACTTTTTCTATCAATATTATCTACATACTCTTGTTCGATGTAATCCATTAACAAACTAAGTTTATTTACATCTTTTGCCTCAATTCTTAAAGAACTAATGGCTGCATTGTTGCCTCCACTAAGTTTTGCTCCTATGTAAATTCCAGCAGCTAAAACAACCCCAAACAAAATTGGAAGAAATATGGCCAACCGCGAATTATTTACTTTATGACCATTTTCTGATGGTTGCAATTGTTCTTCTTCCATTAAATAATTGAATTGATGGCTTTATATTTTGAAACAGCTACGCCAAATTTGGTTAAAAAATCGACTCCTTCATCGCTTTTAAAACCTTTGTATTCAGCATAAGAATTGAGATAAATTACTTTTTTAATACCCATTGAAAAAATCATTCTTGCGCAGGGCAAACAAGGAGAAAGTGTAACATAAAGTGTTGAACCTTCTAATGAAACTTTGTTTTTGGAAGCATAAATAATAGCGTTTTCTTCGGCATGTAAAGCCAATGAACAACCACCTTTTTCGCTGCGTGGACAACCATTTTCAGGCCAAACCTCATCGCAATTATGCGTTCCTGCTGGTGGACCATTATAACCTAAACTGACTATGCGCGTGTCTTTGGCAATAACTGATCCTACTTTCATTTTTACACAATGCGAACGTTTGGAAAGGTTAACCGCCAAATCCATGTAAATATCGTCAAAGCTGGGTTTTATGTTCGATTCTATCACTCTTTTTAAATGCTAATTAAATGCTACGACAATTGTGCTTTTACCAAAACATCGGTATCGTCTTTACTAAAATCATGGTTGGTGTAGTCGTGCAAAATATTGTATAAAGTATCTCTTTCAATAGGTGTTCGCCCATGATTTTTAATTAATTCAACCAATTGTTTGGTACTTAAAGCTGGTGTACTTTCTTCTGAGCCAGCCATTGAATAAATTTTGGTAGAATCATCAATTGTTCCATCAATATCATCTACTCCAAACTGCATGGTTAAAGCGGTAGTTTCTCTTCCCAACATTGGCCAATAGGCTTTTACATGGTCAAAATTATCTAGGAAAATTCTTCCCATGGCATAACATTTTAAATCTTCAATCACCGAAACTTCAGGCAAATGCGACATTTGATTGTCTTTATTTCTGAATTTCAGCGGAATAAAAGTATTAAAACCACCTGTTCTATCTTGTAATTCACGCAAACGATTCATGTGGTCGATGCGATGTTCGTAGTTTTCATAATGACCATAAAGCATGGTGCAATTTGATTTAATGCCAAGTTTGTGAGCCGTTTCATGAATTTCTAACCATTCCGCAGAAGTACATTTATCAGCACATATTTTGGCTCTAATTTCTTCATCAAAAATTTCGGCACCACCACCAGGAATAGAATCTAAACCAGCAGCAATCAAATATTTTAAACCTTCTTCAAAACTAACTTTTGCCTTTCGGAACATGTATTCGTATTCAACTGCTGTAAAGGCTTTTACATGCAAATCAGGACGAATGGCTTTTATTTGTTGAATTAAATCTGAGAAAAATTTTAAATCCATTTTAGGATGCACGCCTCCCACAATATGGACTTCGGTAACTGGTTTTCCATCATAGGCACGCACCAAGTCTAACATTTCAGGAATGCTCATTTCCCAAGCTTCAGGGCGTTGTTTAAAGTTTTTTGAGTAAGAACAAAATTTGCAATCAAACACACATAAATTAGTAGGTTCGATGTGGAAATTACGGTTAAAATAGGTGTAGTTTCCGTTTTTTTTCTCTCTTACAAAATTGGCCAAAGCACCAATAAATCCAAGCTCACCTTCATAATACAACTGAATTCCTTCTTGCGTTGAAATTCGTTGACCGTTTAAAACTTTTTGGGCTATATTTTTTAAATCTTCACTAATTCCTTTAAAATCAAGAATGGCTTCGGTGCTGTGATTTGTCATACCTACAAATTATGGTTCGCGAAAGTAACAAATTCAAAGCTAGTTTGGTTTCGATTTAGGGAAATTTTGCAAGCCCGAAATTGGATTTTTAAAGCTTTTTGGGAGAAGGAAATGAAATTTATTATGCTAATTTTTCAACATCCATCGACTCCAGAGGAGTCGGTGCTTTGTTGTGTATTCATTATGTTACAAAGCCTTTGACTCCTCTGGAGTCAGTGAACGATCAATTTCGCATAGTTGAAAATAGGTTTTGAGGTTTAAAATCTTTTTTGTGAATTTTTAAAAAACAACCATCGACTCCTGAGGAGTCGGTGGTTTGTTGCTAATTGCATTTGTTACAAACCCTTTGACTCCTCTGGAGTCAGTGAACGATCAATTTCGCATAGTTGAAAATAGGTTTTGAAGCTTAAAATCTATCTTGTGAATTTCATCGACTCCTCTGGAGTCGGTGGTTTGTTGCTAATTGCATTTGTTACAAACCCTTTGACTCCTCTGGAGTAAGTAAACAATCAATTTTGCATAGTTAAAAATAGGTTTTGAAGCTTAAAATCTATTTTGTGAATTTCATCGACTCCTCTGTAGTCGGTGCTTTGTTGTATATTGATTATGTTACAAAGCCTTTGACTCCTCTGGAGTCAGTGAACGATCAATTTCATATTGTTGAAAATAGATTTTTAACCTTAAAATCTGTTTTGTGAATTTCAAAAAACATCCATCGACTCCTCTAGAGTCAGTGAACAATTGGATCTTTTTACAAAATGCCGTAATTAAACCTAGAATTTAAACATTAATTGGTTTACAAATCCTAACAAAAATACCTCATTCATCGACCCCAGAGGGGTCGGTGGTTTGTTGTATATTGATTATCTTACAAAGCCTTAGACTCCTCTGGAGTCATTGAACAATCAATTTTGCTTAGTTAAAAATAGGTTTTGAAGCTTAAAATCTATCTTGTGAATTTCATCGACTCCTCTGTAGTCGGTGCTTTGTTGTATATTGATTATGTTACAAAGCCTTTGACTCCTCTGGAGTCAGTGAGCAATCAATTTTACTTTATAACAAACAATTATCAAAATTGAATAATTTTATAGGATAAATTTTATCATAAATAATATTTAAATGGCAAATTCATATTCTCAAATTTATATCCAAATTGTTTTTGCGGTTAAAGGGAGAAACAATTTAATTAATCCTGCTTGGGAAGAAAGACTATATCAGTATATAACAGGTGTAATTCGTAAAGATGGACACAAACTTCTGGCTATAAATGGAATGCCAGATCATATTCATATTTTTATTGGTTATAAGCCTGAATCTTCTTTGTCTAGTTTGGTAAAAGAAATAAAACTTGCAAGTAATACTTTCATTAATGATAATAAATTGACTACCCAAAAATTTTACTGGCAAGAAGGCTTTGGCGCATTTTCATATAGCCATTCCCAAATTGATAGAGTTGTAAAATATGTGTTAAATCAAAAGGAGCACCATCGAAAAAAATCGTTTCGAGATGAATATCTTGATTTATTGAAGAAGTATGATATTACTTATAACGAAAAATATTTATTTGAATGGATAGAATAGGTTGATTTCAGCTTGCTGTCTATAGTCAAATAATGAGATACGCTGCAAAATTCAAGATCGACATTCATCGACTCCTCTGGAGTCGGTGGTTTGTTGTGTATTTATTATGTTACAAAGCCTTTGACTCCTCTGGAGTCAGTGATTCATTTATTTTGCATTCTAATTAAATCTAAAATTTAAAAACTTAAATCGGTTCGCTAATTCTGTCAAAAAACCGACATCCATCGACCCCGCTGGGGTCGGTGGTTTGTTGTACATTGATTGTGTTACAAACCCTTTGACTCCTCTGGAGTCAGTGAACAATCAATTTTGCATAGTTGAAAATAGGTTTTGAAGTTTAAAATCTATTTTGTGAATTTCAAAAAACATCCATCGACTCCTCTGGAGTCATTGAACAATTGGATCTTTTTACAAAATGCCGTAAATAAGCCTAGAATTTAAACATTAATTGGTTTACAAATCCTGACAAAAATACCACATTCATCGACCCCAGAGGGGTCGGTGCTTTGTTGCATATTGATTCTGCTACAAAGCCTTTGACTCCTCTGGAGTCAGTGATTATTGATAATTTTATTCCCATTTTAAAAAGCATTTTCTGGCACTATTAATGCTGCATGAACTATGGCTTTATATTATTTATAAATTCAATATTTGCTTGAGCCAATTCAATTATTTTGTAGAACAAATGCAGTCAAAGCGATGAGAATAATTTTACTCCTATTACTAATTATTTGCAATAATTTGCTGATGGCTCAACCCAAACGCATACAATTGCCAGTGACTGATTCTGTTATTAATACTTTAGATGATTGGCGAGTTTTTGTTGCGGCTGATAAGGAAAAAAGTAACAAAAATTATGTGCCCAAAATGATTAAAATTTTGGATAAACCTGAAAAATATGACAGTCTCTTTTTGGTTAAAATTGTTGATTCATTAGTTGCCTTCAAAAGTTATAAATCTATTCCTTTTATTTTCGATTTGCTTTGTCGTTACATTGATTTTAACAGAAAAAACAATTTAACAAAAATGGCTCATACTTTACAAAAGTATGGCGGATATCAAGCCTTAAACAAACATTTTTTAAACAGTGAATTTTCAGACACCTTAGATCCTAACACTTTTCGGGCATCAGTTTTTTTAAAAATTAGAGAAAAACATTACCAACAATTTTATGCTTCTCGCTATTGGGTAAAAACCCCAAAACCAATAAAAGAACCCGAACCTCCCAAATGGGTGAAAGAAGAATTACAAAAAAGAAATTATTGCTCCAAAGCTTTTGTAATTGACTCAACTTGTTTTGATAAAATAAATTCATTTCATCAATTGTTGTTTTTAGATACCAATAGACTAGACAACGTAAACCTTGCAATACAAGCTATTATTAACGAACCAGATTTCGACATCAACAAACAAAGGATTTTAATTGAAAAATTGGCCAAAATTAATTCTCCTTCGGTAAAACAATTGTTCTACTTTTTTATGGTAGCACCTTTGCTGGCAGTTGATGATATGAGCAATTTTAGCAGCTTTGCTTTTATTCTTCAGCGACAACCCTTGGCTTTAATTGTGGATAGCCTTTTACTAAATAACCAGTTGAGAGACTTTAGAAGCAGCAATGCTTATTCAAAAAAAGTTTTAAGTGCATTAAAATCAAACATTTCAACTTGTTATGCCTGTCATTTTAAAACGAGTGAAGAAATGCATATTGAAGCCATGAAGGCTTATGATACCAGACACATTGACAAACAAATTGAAAAAATAATTAACAGAAACAGCGCCTTAAAAGATTTTGGTGGCTATTTAAAATACCACATCGCTTTAGATTCTATTATAAAACAAGTTTTAAGAATCGAAAACATTACAGATGCTTATTATGATTATTGTCAAACAAAACTTCTTCTTTATCCGGGTTGGGAAACTTTAGGCATTGTTTATTGGCCTGAAGAAAAATTAGCTGTTCAAAAATGTTATCCTATTCAAATAGGCAATCAAAATGGAAGGATGAAACATTACAAAAGGCGATTTTTTAAAAAAGTAGGACTTCCTACCGATCAAGATTTTTTGGTTTTTTATCCTGAAAAAATTTATTACAAATCTGGTTTTGTTGATGAAGAACGAAAAAGATGTGAGGAAATGAACTATAAACACTAGTTGCAACATCAAAAAAATTGAGATACAGCTAAAGCCAAATTCAACTTTTAGGCTTTAATTATTTATTTTGTTGCATGAACCAAGAAAACAATCGATTCGAAACAGAAAGATTAATACTTCAAACAAGCTCAGATGCCGATGCTGAGTTTGTATTTGAATTATTAAACAGTCCAAAATGGCTTCAATTTATTGGCGATAGAAATGTAACCTCCGTTGAAAGTGCTAAAAAATATATCCAAACCAAAATGTTGCCTCAAATGGAAAGTTTGGGTTTTGGAAATTATACGATCATTCGAAAATTAGATAATAAAAAAATAGGTAGTTGCGGACTTTACAACCGCGAAGGATTGGATGGAATAGACATTGGATTTGCTTTTTTACCTCAATTCGAAAAAATGGGTTATGCTTTTGAAGCCACTAATCAATTAAAAAATTTGGCTTTCGAAAATTTTGGACTAAAAAAATTAAGCGCCATTACTACCAAAGATAATTTTGATTCTCAAAAATTGCTGAAAAAGCTTGGACTAAAATTTTGTGAAACTATCAGCCTGCCAAATGATCCAGAAGAATTGATGTTGTTTAAAATTGAAAAAATATGAAGCAAATTATAATTATAGGAAATGGCTTTGACTTAGCACATGGATTAAAAACTAGTTATACTCATTTCGCGGACTTTTACTTAAGAAATGTATTTGAAAAATTTATATCGGAAAGCAAATACAGTGATAATATAATTGAAATTAATTGCACTGAGAGTTTATCCGTAAATACTATTTCAGAAATAAAAAATAGATTAAAAAAAAAATTTGAGGATGGTGATTTAGAAAAGTACAAAGAAGTTATTCAATATTTAAAAAGTCTTGATCCTACGATTAAGATATCATTTATAACGGACTTATCAAATCAATTGTTCAATGAAAATTTAATAAAAAATAGGAAATGGTGGAATATTGAACTTGAATATTTTCTAGAACTCAAAAAAATTCTAGAAAACAACAATAAAATCAGTGAGGAGCAGACTGAAAAGAAAATTGATATTTTAAATTTAACTTTTGGAAACTTAAAGTCGAAATTAAATGAATATTTAAATAATATAAATCGAGAAATAGAGTATAAAGAAAAAATTATTAAGACACTTAAAAATCCGAATGATTATTATAAAATATTAATTCTGAACTTCAATTATACTGATACTATTCAAAGGTATTTTTCAGATAAAAATATATCAACAAAAAACATAAAAATTATTAATTTCCATGGAGATCTAACCAATAACAATTACAATCCTATGATTTTTGGATTTGGTTATTTTTCAAATACTAATTTTGAAAAAATAAAAGAATACCGTTCAAAAAATGCATTAAAATATTTAAAAACTCTTGAATACAAAAGGAGTTTCAACTACACGAAACTCCACAACTGGCTTATTGATCAAGAAATCGAAGACAGTGCAATTCAGATGAATGATGAATTTAAAAACAGCAAAGGATATTATGATGTCTTAATTCTAGGCCATTCTTGCAGTATTACAGACGGTGAAGTTTTAAAAAAGGTAATAAACTCAGAAAAATGTGTTAGTTTGAACATACTCCATAATTCAGAGAAAAAGAATGCTTTAAATGATTATATGGAAAAGCAATATCAACTATTTTATCTATTTGATAATGTCGATGATTTTCGTTTAAAAATTAAACCATTTGATGAAAGAGATACTTTTGATTAATAAATCCTTTCGAATTCATAATTGTTTTCTACCACTATCAACATTAAGACATAAGGTTGTCACTGTAGGCTATTTTTTTTGCTTAAAATTTCAACCTTATGATTTACATTTTAAAAACTTCCGTAAAAAATAAAAAACAAGCAAAACAAATTGCGAAAGAATTCGAAAAGCTGAATCAAATTAAACAATGGAATTTTGATTTAAGCGACTGCGACAAAGTTCTAAAAATAGAAACCGACCCCAACCATATTTCAAAAGTGTATGAAATTTTAAATGCTTCTAACAGCGTTTGTTTTGAGCTGAAATAATAAAAAAATAGGCACGAATAATTAAATTCATGCCTATTGCTTTTTAATGGAAAGAGGAATTACTTTTTATCGCCATTCACAATAATTATTTCGCTCACTACGATATCTGTTCCATAACGCTTTACTCCTTCTTTGTCAGTATAATTGTTGTAAGTTATTTTGCCTTCAAGGGCAACTTCATGGCCTTTTTTCACATATTTTTCTACAAATGTGGCGCTGCTTCCCCAAACCACAATGTTATGCCATTGTGTGTCTGTAACTTTTTCTCCTTTATCGTTTTTGTAACTTTCGTTGGTGGCTAAACTGAACTTGGCTAATTTTTTATTGCCATCAAAAGATTTAATTTCAGGGTCATTACCTACATTACCCATTAAACGTACACTGTTTCTTAAATTGCTCATGATTTTTGGTTTTTAAATTGTTTGTAAAATTTTTGAATTCGATTTGATGAGGCAAAGATGCAGTGACTCTTTTTCCTAAGTCGGTTGCAAAATAATTGTAGTCAGTTGTAAGTGTTTGTAAACGGCTATTATTGAATTAAAACACAGACAAACAGCTATTTATAAAAAAAATATCTTTTTTTTCGTCTAACCAATTTTTGTTACAAAATTTGATTTAAATTAGCTTTTATAAATTTTATACGTGATTTATTCCGATAAAATTGAAGCCAAAAACGAAAAATTTACACATGGTTATGGAAAAAGAATGTTTGACTTGTGGCGAAAAAATTAAAGGCAGAAGTGATAAAAAATTTTGTGACGATGCTTGTCGTAATATTTATAACAATAACTTAAATAGCGACCACACTAATTACATTAGAAACATCAATAACATTTTAAGAAAAAATTGGAGAATTTTAGAGGAGCTAAATCCTCAAGGTTTAATAAACGTGAGCAAAGCAAAATTGACGGAAAAAGGATTTAATTTTCAATATTACACCAGCCATATAAAAACCAAAGCAGGCCATGAGTATTATTATTGTTACGATAGAGGTTATCGAGCAATTGAAAATGATTATTTTATGCTGGTAATCAGAAAAGAAAATTAGTTATTAATCCAATAATGGGACTTTCAATATTACCTAAAAATTTTACTTCCATCTTTTCTAGCATCACCTTTTTTGGTTTTTCTCTTTTTAGGTTTTTTTGCATCAGAATCGTTGGTGTCGCATTTTTCAAGTCTGCGCATTACATCCAAGTGAAATTTCATTCCTAAACGCAATTCAAAAACAGTTCCTCGCATTCTCGAAAAATCATTGTTGTGATAATCCAACACATTGGGATTGTAAATAAATTCAAAATAAGGCCACCAAGCTTCGTGCATGGCAGTAAATTCATAACCAACGCCCACTGCTGCGCCAATTCCTAACTTCTGACCGGCATTAGCTGCCAATAAATTAATTTCTAAAATGCCCGGTTCAATGGGCGCATTGCTAGTTAATAAATATTCGATTCTTGGTCCTATCAAAATATAGGGATTACCATATTTTATTTCTTTTCTTATTTTGAAATAATAATTGAGGGAAACAAAATTGGTTTTATATCTAAAATCGCCACTCCACGGAAAACTGCCTTTCGCCCCTTTTTGGTTGTATTGCAATTCCCAAACATGACTAATCATGGCTTTTTCGCCAAATTCAAGAAAAAATTGTCCATTAAAACCGCTCTTATAATTGGTTTTATATATAGTTTCCAAAGGTTTTAAATCCCAAACTTGTCGGGCTTGTGTTAAACCAATAGATGCACCCCAATTGGTTAATTGTGCTTGAGCACAAATAGAAAATAATACGAAAAATAAAGTCAGATTTTTTTTCATGAAGTGCATCTATAGTTAAATAGGGTAACGTAAAAAAGCAGAAAATGTGTTTTAAGCACTTGCCACTTCAGCAGTTGGGCTAATTTTTTTAACCAAACCTTGTAAAACTTTTCCTGGACCCACTTCTACAAAATGTGTGGCTCCATCGGCTGTCATATTGCTAACCGATTGTGTCCAGCGAACGGGAGCGGTTAATTGTGAAATCAAATTTTGTTTTATTTCATCAGGATTTGAAATGGCTTTGGCATTCACATTTTGGTAAACCGGACAAATTGGTTCGCTAAAATGTGTAGCATGAATAGCTGCTTCTAACTCAATTCTGGCTGGTTCCATCAATGGTGAATGAAATGCTCCACCCACTGGTAAAACCAAAGCGCGCTTTGCTCCTGCTGCTTTTAAAGCTTCGCAGGCTGCATTAATACCTTCAATACTACCAGAAATTACTAATTGACCTGGGCAGTTATAATTAGCCGGAACAACAATTCCTTCTGTAATTCCTGCGCAAACTTCTTCTACTTTAGCATCCTCTAAACCTAAAACAGCAGCCATGGTTGATGGTTGTGCCTCACAAGCTTTTTGCATAGCCAAAGCACGAGCATAAACCAATTTTAAGGCATCTTCAAACTTTAAAGTTTTATTGGCCACCAAAGCCGAAAACTCACCTAATGAATGTCCTGCAACCATATCAGGTTGAAATGAATCGCCTAAAGTAGCGGCCAAAATAGTAGAATGCAGAAATATGGCGGGTTGGGTAACTTTGGTTTGTTTTAATTCTTCATCGGTTCCGCTAAACATAATATCAGTAATTCTGAAACCTAAAATTTCATTGGCTTTTTCAAACATGCTTTTTGCTAACTCTGAATTTTCATAAAGTTCTTTTCCCATTCCTGAAAATTGAGAACCTTGTCCTGGAAATACGTATGCTTTCATTTGTAAATGTTTTAAAATTTTGATGACTAATTTTTTTACGAATAAATATAATTTTGTTTTTCGATAAAATGATTGAATAAAAAAGGCTTCCTTTTTTCAAAGAAAGCCTTTTAAAATAGGTATATAAAAATTACTTTTTTAATACTTCAGCAACTGTTTTACCAATAATGGCTGGTGAATCACAAACGTGAATACCACATTCTCTCATTATTTTCATTTTGGCAGCAGCTGTATCGTCAGCACCACCAACAATAGCACCAGCATGACCCATTCTGCGACCCGGAGGAGCTGTTTGGCCAGCAATAAATCCAATAACTGGTTTTTTGTTTCCACTTGCTTTGATCCAACGAGCAGCATCAGCTTCATAACTTCCGCCAATTTCGCCAATCATAACAATCGCATCTGTTTCAGGATCGTTCATCAACAATTCAACTGCATCTTTTGTTGGTGTTCCAATAATTGGATCTCCGCCAATACCAATAGCTGTTGAAATTCCTAAACCTGCTTTCACCACTTGGTCAGCAGCTTCGTAAGTTAAAGTTCCTGATTTTGACACAATGCCAATTCTTCCTTGTTTGAAAACAAAACCTGGCATAATACCAACTTTTGCTTCGCCTGCTGTAATTACACCCGGACAATTTGGGCCAATTAAACGACAATCAAAACCACTTAAATAGTTTTTCACTACTGTCATGTCTTTAACCGGAATGCCTTCTGTAATACAAACTATAACTTTAATTCCAGCTTGTGCGGCTTCCATAATGGCATCAGCAGCAAATGCAGGTGGAACAAAAATAATTGATACATCAGCTCCTGTTTTTTCAACAGCCTCAGCTACAGAGTTAAATACCGGACGATCTAAATGGGTGCTGCCACCTTTGTTGGGTGTTACACCACCAACTACATTGGTTCCGTATTCAATCATTTGACTAGCGTGGAATGAACCTTCGCTACCTGTAAACCCTTGTACAATTACTTTAGAGTTTTTATTAACTAATACACTCATTATAGATTTTTTAAAATTTATAGCTTTTTACAATCGGGTGGCTAAAGTAATGTATTGGCCTTTTAATACAAAATAGAAAATTTTATTTCACTATTTTTTTACAAGCCATTCACACAATCCTTCCAATTGCTTTTTTTTATTTTTCTTTGATTGATAAATATTTCCCCTTTTCGAATGAAAAATACCTTTTTATTGACCATTATTTTATTGTCGCAAACCCTTTGGGCACAAAAGAACGACTCGCTTTTAATTCGCTCCATTTACGATGAAGCTTTAACCAATTCAGTTTCTTATGAATGGTTAGAAACGCTCTGTAAAAAAATTGGCAGCCGACTAAGTGGCTCACCCGAAGCTGAAAAAGCAGTTGCTTTTACCAAACAAATTATGGAAACTGAAAAATTTGATACAGTTTATTTGCAAGAAGTAATGGTGCCGCATTGGGTAAGAGGAAAAAACGAATCTTGCATTGTAAGCTCCGAAAAATTGGGAAAAATCAATTTAAGTGCCTGCGCTTTGGGGAATTCGAACGGTACGGAAGGCAAAAACTTAACTGCCGAAATTGTTTTGGTAAACGATTTTAAAGAATTGGCCATTTTAGGTGAGAAAAACATTAAAGGCAAAATGGTTTTTTTCAACAAAGCATTTGATGAAAAATTGATTAACACTTTTGGGGCTTATGGTGGTTGTGTGAGTTATAGATTTAACGGAGCGGTTGAAGCCGCAAAATATGGCGCAGTGGCCGTTTTAGTGCGTTCTATGAGTCATGAAAATGATGCACATCCTCACACAGGTTCTATGGGTTATCAGGCCGATTATGCACAAATTCCCGGCATGGCCATTAGCACAAAAGATGCGGAAAACTTGATTCAATATTTAAAAACGGACAGTAAACTAAAAATTACCATTAATCTCGATTGCAAAATGTTGGGCGAGGTTTTGTCATACAATGTAATTGGAGAAATAAAAGGCAGCAAAAAGCCCAATGAAATTATTGCTGTTGGCGGACATTTAGATTCATGGGACAAAGGCGAAGGTGCGCATGATGATGGAGCGGGTTGTATGCACTCGATTGAAGCTTTAAGAATTTTGAAAAAAATTGGTTATCAACCAGAAAGAACGCTTCGGGTAATAATGTTTATGAACGAAGAAAATGGTTTAAAAGGCGCTTTAAAATATGCCGAAATCGCCAAAAAATCGGGTCAAACCAATTTTGCTGCCATTGAATCTGACAGAGGTGGTTTTACGCCACGCGGTTTTACTTTCGATACGGATAATGAAAAAAAATTAGCCACATTTAAAACATTTAGAAAACACTTAGAACCTTATGGTTTGCATTTTTTTGAAAAAGGCGGAAGTGGCGCAGATGTGGGACAACTAAAAAGTTTAGGTACTAATTTATTTGGATTTATACCCGATTCGCAGCGTTATTTTAATCACCATCATGCCGAAACCGACAATTTCGAAACCGTCAACAAACGCGAATTACAATTAGGCTCTGCCTCTATTGCTTCGCTTATTTATTTGTTAGATAAATATGGTAATGAGTTTGGGTTATAAAAAGATGGTTTGGAATTAAACAGCATTTCTATGAAAGATTATTCAGAATTATTAAAACAGGTAATTGAACTCAATGAAAAAAATGAGTTTGAAAAAGTAATTGAGCTTTTACCAAAAGATGTTTTAGAAGAAGCCAACAATGCTCAATTGTATGCCGAAGCAGCGCAAGCATTATGGAGACTAAACGAATATGAAAAAACTAAATTATATGCAGAAAAAGCAATTGGGTTAGATACTTTAAATTCAAAAGCATATCATTATTCAGGAAATTATTATTACGTTTTGAAAAATTTTGAAAAAGCGAAAGAATATTATTTAAAAGCAAGAGAATGTAATGCGAAATTTGCACCTGCATATTATGGATTAGGTAACTGTTCTTATATCATAAAAGATTACGAAAAGGCAAAAGAATATTATTTAATTGCAAAAGAAATTGATGAAAAATTTGCACCTGTTTATTATGGATTAGGTAATTATTATGCTTATTTAAAAGATTACAAAAAGGCAATAAAATATTATTCACAAGCAATTGAACTTGATGAGAAATTTTCATTTTCTTACTATGAATTAGGGAATGTATTTACCAATCAAAAAAATTATGAAAAGGCAATTGAATATTATGAAAAGGCAATTGAATTAAACATGAAATCTGCTCTTCCATTTTGTGGATTAGGAAATTTAAATCTTAGTTTAAAAAACTATGAAAAAGCAATAATTTTTTTTGAGCAAGCAAAAGAAATTGACGAAAAAAATCCACATTCATACACTGGTTTAGGCAACGTATATACTAATTTAAAAAAATATATTAAAGCAAAAGACTATTTTATAAAAGCAATTAAACTTAATCCAAAAGATGCTTATTCGCGCTATGGGTTAGGAGTTATGTATTACAACCAAAATGAATTGAAAAGGGCGGAAAAATCTTTTTTAAAAGCTATTGATATAGATGACAAATTTGCTCATCCTTATAATGCTTTAGGCGTTCTTTATTTAATAGAAAAGAAAGTTGAACAAGCTAAAGATTTTTTTTTAAAAGCAATTGAATATGATCATTATTTTGCTCATCCATACAATGGGTTAGGAAATGTATCTATCTATCTCCAAGAATATAATAACGCAATGGATTATTTTTTAAAAGCTATAGAAATTAATGAGGAATATGCTCAGCCATACTATGGTTTAGGATCAATTTATTTTTATGTGCAAACCAATTATAAAGAGGCAAAAAAATATTTTGAGAAATATGTTACTCTTAATAATGAAACAACTGATAATTATTATCAAAAAGCTATATTAAAAATTGAAGAAATAAATAAAATTATAGAAAATTCTTTTTATGAAATAATTAACAAAAAAGTACAAGAAGTGAAAACTTTATTAAGGTTTTCAGATAAAAACATAACCCATTATACAAGTATTTCAGCAGCTCAATTTTTAATTTTAAACAAAAGTCCTTTGCGAATCTCAGAAGGTAGTTTTTTAAATGATACATCTGAAGGAAAAGAACTATTTGAATATTTAGAATATGATTTTAACTCACCTTCGAATACTAAAGAACGTAATTTTTCAAAACGTCCTTTTATAGGCAGTTTTGTGGATAAAAGCAAAAACAATGATTTGACTCTATGGAGAATGTATGGAAAAGAAAAATTAGAAGAAGCAAAAGGTTGCTCTTTAACTCTTGATGCACAAAAATTTAAGAATGAAATTATAGAAAAGATAAACCCAAAAAAAGAAAATATAATCGACAAAATGGACGATGTTGAATTTTATAGAGTTGTTTATAGAAGTGAAAGTTCTTTTCATTTAAATAACTCAAGTGAAAACCAACAAATTCAACTCCAAACATTAATGAATGAATTAAAAGATGCTGTTAATGATTTTAAAGCTGAAGAGAATAGACTAGAAAAACAAGAAACAGATATCTTAGAATTATTGAACGAAATCGCATATCTGTTTAAAAGTTATGAATATCAGTACGAAAATGAAATAAGATTGGTAATAACTGAAGCAATTGGTTTTGACATGAAAATTAATATTAATAACGAAAAATTTGAACCATCTCAAACTCCTCCTAAAGTTTTTATAGAATTGGTTCCTATCAATTCATTAATAGAATCCATTTGTATTGGTCCTAAAGTAGATAAAGGAGAAGAATGGGCTTCTACTTTTTATTATGCCTTATCAAACGATAATTACAAACCCGAAATTTCGGTTTCAACTTTACCATTTAAATAGTAGAATTAACATACTCCTAACCTATGTAACTATGTGGTTTTGGATATAATTTTAAAACTGGAATAAATCGAACTTACAGCGGTTTCGGCTACGCACAACCTCCAACTTTTCTGAGATTTTAAATTTAATGTTTTTGGTTCTTTCTCAAATTTTAACTTTCAACTATTTTTCATCGTTCTTTTCCTTGATGAAAAGAACCAAAAATTAAGACGATACAAAATCCCTTCGTTTTTCCGAATTAAGCTTTAAGAAGCTTAATCGCATTAGTGATTTACAACATATTCAAATTAAACAAAAATATTATCACTAATGCGGGATTAACCCGATACGCCTTCGGCTGTAATCATTAGAAAATCTAATGATTAATTCGGGTATAATCTGCCCTCAATGCCTCATCGCGAACAAAGGCTGAATAAACCCTGCTTTGCTCGCACTTGGCCGCCACCTGTATCGTCTAGCCAACACACGGTTTTACGTTTATTCGATGATTTTTGTTCTTTCAAGACTTTCTCAACTTTCAACTCTTTCCTTCATGGTACTTGGTACAATCCTCATGGTACAACTCCCCAACTTTCAACTTCTTAAACTATTACCAATTTCCCATCCATCAATTGAGGAATGACGGTCATTTTGTTCATGCTTAAACAAAACTTTACATCTTCTTCCAAACCTAAATGATTTAATCTTTTGCGGTGAGATGAATTTTCTAAAAACTCTTCTAAATCGCCATCGGCCAATATAAAAAGGTGAACTGCTGCAATGGCAGAATCGCAGCCTGCTTCAAAATTCCCACTTTTAATTAAGGCCTCAGCTAAAGCTCCAGCAAATAGGGTATCTTCTATGTTAAATCTATCTTTCCAACCTGAACATAATATAACCACATCTTTGTTTTCTTCCAACAATCTATCTGTTAAAGCTTGCAAATTCAAAAAAGATCCAATCAATAGTTTGTAGGCGTTTTTAGCCACGTTTATGGCTTGCGTTCCGTTGGTGGTGGTAAGTACAATGTTTTTGTCTTTCAACTCAGGATTCATGAAACTAAAAGGTGAATTTCCCATTGAAAAACCTTCTACAACTTCTCCTTTTCTTTCAGCAGCTACAATAAATCCATGTTTTTGATACACCAAAGCTTCATCAATACTAGCCACTGGTGTTATGGAAGCCACACCATACTGAAATGCTGTGCAAATGGCTGATGTAGCTCTTAAAATATCTACCACAACTACAATGGCATCTTTTCTTTCGTATAAAGCGTAAGAAAGTGGTGAGAAACAAACCTCTACTTTATTCATGTTTAATTAGGCTTTGTAAAATGGCAGTTTAACCACTTTTGCTTTGATAGATTGATTTCTGATTGAAATAAAAATTTCGGTTCCTACTTTCGATAATTCTTTTTTCACATAACCCATTCCAATAGAAATGTTTAACGATGGTGAATGTGTTCCAGAAGTTACTTTACCAATGTTATTTCCGTCAGCATCTACAATTGGATAATCGTGGCGAGGAATCCCTCTATCAATCATTTCAAAAGCTACTAATTTTCTTTCAGTGCCATGTTCTTTGTGTTTTAACAATAATTCTTTATCAACAAAATCTTTATTGAATTTGGTAATCCAACCTAAACCCGCTTCAATTGGCGATGTAGTATCGTCAATATCATTGCCATACAAACAGAAACCCATTTCTAAACGAAGAGTATCGCGTGCGCCCAATCCGGCAGGTTTAATGCCAAAATTTTGACCAGCTTTAAACACTGCATCCCAAAGTTTTTCAGCATCTTCATTGGGTACATAAATTTCGAATCCACCTGCACCGGTGTAGCCTGTAGCTGATATTACAGCATTTTCTATACCTGCAAATGTTCCTTTTTTGAAATTGTAATATTCAATTGATTTTAAATCGGTATTGGTTAATGACTGCATAGCCTCAGCAGCTTTTGGCCCTTGAATGGCAAGCAAAGCAGTTTTCTCAGAAATATTGTGCATTTCAACACCATGAATGTTTTGAGAAGCTATCCAATTCCAATCTTTTTCGATATTGGAAGCGTTTACAACCAACATATAGGTTTTTTCATCGATTCTATAAACCAATAAATCATCTACTATTCCACCTTTTCCGTTAGGGAAACATGAATATTGAATTTTTCCGTCATACAAAGCTGCAACATCATTTGAGGTAACCCTCTGAATTAATTCAAAAGCGCCTTCACCTTTAATAATAAATTCGCCCATGTGCGAAACATCAAAAACACCAACTGATTCGCGAACGGTTTTGTGTTCATCAATCAATCCTGTGTATTGAATGGGCATGTTATAACCTGCGAATGGTGCCATTTTAGCGCCTAAAGCAATATGCTTTTCCGTAAGTGCAGTATTTTTTGTCATTATTTAAGGGTATTTCGTTTTTCAATTATTTTTTAGGTCAGCAAAGCTAAAAAATTAGCTGTATTTGATTTCACAGAATATTCTTGCTCTACTTTTTCTATTCCTTTTTCGCCTAAAGTTTTCCACAAATCTTTATGGCTTAAAAGTTTACACAAATTATTTTCCCAATCTTTTTCATTATCACACAAATAACCATTGATGTCGTTAAGCACAATTTTGCTATTTACGCCAACATTAGAAGCTACTGTTGGTATTCCTAATGATAAATATTGAAGTGCTTTAAATCCACATTTTCCATTGGCCCATTTATCGTTTTTTAATGGCATAATTCCAATGTCAAATTGCAATAAATCTTCAATTTCAGTTTCTTTATTCCATTTTATAAATTCGAAATAAGGTCTTTCAATTTTAGGTTTCACATTAGAAATGACCAATAATTTAAAGGGAAATTGAACAATTATTTTATCTAAAATAGGAACAAAATCTTCAATATATTGATTGGTGGTAATGGTTCCTGTCCAGCCAATTACAGGAATTTCATTAAAACTATCTTTTCTTACTTTATGATGATTTTCAGTGTCAATAGTGGTTGGATTATAAAAAGCATTGCTATTAAATTGGGAAGCAAATTGTTTTAAATAATCATTTCCGCAGCTCACTTTATAAGCCCAATGGCAAATATTGATGGTGTTTTTAAATCGTTTTAAAACCGAAAAAAATTTGTTTGTGCTGCTTGTATTGGGCATCCAAATGGCATCATCAAAATCATAAATTATTTTCTTTTTGTAAACTTTTGCAATTAAAAATTCGAACCAAGGCGGACCAATAGGAACTGCTTCGCGATGAATGAAAACAAAATCAAAGTTTTTTAATTGACTTAAAAGCAAAATTCGTCTCCAGAAGCCTTGTAAAACGCCTAAAATTTTTAAACCAAATTTTCCAGGCTTGTATAAAATCTCCCAAGTATTTAAGCTCAAAAATGGCTCAACTTGAAAGTCGATATTATTTTTTTTTAGAATAGGAAAATATTGCTCAAACCTAAACCTTTGGCTTGGAGCTTCACCAATGGGAAAAGGAACTAAAAAAAGTACCCTTTTTTTCATTCTTTGTAATTAAGAATTGTAGGCTAAAAGTGTGTTTTGCAAAAGTGCAACTCTGGTCATTGGCCCCACTCCACCAGGAACTGGTGTAATCCAAGACGATTTTTTCGAAACCTCTTCAAAATCAACATCACCTACTAATTTAAAACCCGATTTTTTGCTTTTGTCTTCTACTCTTGAAATTCCAACATCTACCACAATAGCATCTTGTTTAATCATATCGGCTTTTAAAAACTCAGGAATACCAAGGGCTGCAATTATAATATCTGCTTTCGAGGTAAATTCTTTTAAGTTTTGGGTTTTACTATGGCAAAGTGTAACAGTGGCATTTCCGCCTGCATTGTTTCTCGACAATAAAATGCTTACAGGCGTTCCAACAATAGAACTTCTGCCCAAAACAACTACATTTTTTCCTGCTGTTGGGATGTTGTATCTTTTTAAAAGTTCAATAATTCCATAAGGTGTAGCAGAAATAAAAGTCGGTAAACCTAACACCATTTTTCCCAAATTGATGGGATGAAAACCATCTACATCTTTTTCAGCTTTAATTGAATTGGTTACAAGCACCTCATCAATGTGTTTTGGCAATGGCAATTGAACTATAAAACCATCTATTTCAGGGTTTTGGTTCAACTTTTCTATTTCATTCAATAAAAACTCTTGTGAAATATTGTCATCAAAATGCAATAAGGTAGAAGTAAAACCAACTTCTTCGCAATCTTTTACTTTTGAAGTTACATAAGATGTGCTAGCAGGATTTGTACCTACTTGAATAGCAGCCAAATGGGGCGCTCGCTTTCCGGAAGCTTTTATATCTAAAACCTTGGTTCTAATTTCATTTTTAATGGTTTCAGAAATTTCTTTTCCGTTTAGCAAATTCATAATCTTATTTTTTCATGTTAGGCATTGCACGCATCAATTTGGCCATTTTATCTTTATCAGCCATCAATCGCATCATTTTTCTGGTTTCTTCAAATTGTTTTATCAATTTGTTTACTTCGTTTAAATTGGTTCCACTGCCGTCAGCAATTCTTTTTCTGCGCGATGAATTTAATAAATCTGGTTTATCTCTTTCTTTTGGCGTCATAGATTGAATAATGGCTTCAATGTGTTTGAACGAATCATCGCTAATATCAACATCTTTTAAAGCCTTACCAACTCCGGGGATCATAGAAACCAAATCTTTCATATTTCCCATTTTTTTAATCTGTTGAATCTGATCAAAAAAATCTTGGAAACTAAATTGATTTTTTGCGATTTTATTGTGTAATTTTTTTGCTTCTTCAGCATCAAATTGTTCTTGTGCACGTTCCACCAAAGTAACAATGTCGCCCATTCCTAAAATACGGTCAGCCATCCTTTCAGGATAAAACACATCAATGGCTTCCATTTTTTCGCCCATTGAAACGTATTTTATTGGCTTATTTACTTCCGATTTTATAGAAAGTGCTGCTCCACCGCGTGTGTCACCATCTAATTTTGATAAAACAACACCCGTAAAATCTAATCTTTCATTGAATGTTTTGGCAGTGTTTACAGCATCTTGACCCGTCATTGAATCAACAACAAACAAAATTTCATGTGGATTAACTGCTTTTTTAACCCTTTCAATTTCGTTCATCATTTGTTCATCAACCGCCAAACGACCTGCTGTATCTATAATTACGACATTATATGATTCAGATTTTGCTTTTTTTATCGCATTTTCAGCAATTTGAATGGGGTTTTTATTTTCTCTTTCAGAATAAACATCCACTTGAATTTGTGAACCCAAAACATGCAATTGGTCAATAGCAGCCGGACGATAAACATCACCTGCCACTAATAACACTTTTTTACCCTTTTTTGATTTTAAAAAGTTGGCCAATTTGCCTGAGAAAGTAGTTTTACCAGAACCTTGTAAACCCGACATTAATATTATTGCTGGATTGGCCGATAAATTAATTTCGGTTTTGAAACCGCCCATTAATTCAGTTAGCTCATCTTTGGTAATTTTTATTAATAACTGGCCGGGTTGAATGCTAGTTAAAACATTCTGCCCCATTGCTTTTTGTTTTACTGTATCAGTAAATTGTTTGGCAATTTTGAAATTAACATCCGCATCGAGCAAAGCCCTGCGAATTTCTTTCATTGTTTCAGCTACGTTAATTTCAGTGATTTTACCTTGACCTTTTAAAAGTTTAAAGGCCTTATCAATCTTATCGGTTAAATTTTCAAACATAATTTTATAAAAAGCGCTGCGAAAATAAGATTTTTTAAAACTTAATCGCTAAAGATTTAATCTGATTTTTGCCTTCAAATACAAATGCGCCAAAAAAATAAAATGATTTTTTTAGCGCATTTTTTTATCTGAAATTTATTAAAAATTACTTTTTTAAAACTACTGCTTCATCAAGGTAATAGTCTCTTCTAATCTTCCGTTTGAAATTTCTAGGTAATAATTTCCAGTGGCGAAAGCCGATAAATCTATTTGAGTAATTAAGCCCATTATTTTGCCTTGAACCAAAACTTGACCTTTGCTAGTAATAACTCTAAAGCTAGCATTTTCGGCTACTTTATCAACTGAAAGGTTGAAAATACTAGCACTTGGATTTGGAAATACTTTAACTAAATAGTGTACATAATTAACAGAATTGTTATCTGTATTTCCATTATTTCCTGCTGGTCTGGCATTTGGATCTTCTGGTTCTTCTGGATCAATTGGGCCACCACCACCGCCATTTTCTTCACTACATAAAAACTCGCGTTTTACGCGGTTTCCCGTCATGTCATAAGTGTATTTTATATAACATGGCTCTTGACTTTGAGCGAAACCTTCAATGCTTTTAATGATGACAAAAAGCGCTATCAAAAATAATTTTTTCATAATTTTTATTCTTTACAATATTGATACCCTATAACCTTTTATAAACAGATAAGAAATGCCCACTTGAACACCCACAATAAGATTCCGAGAAATTCCTCTTTCTCCCATGTAAGGATATCTACGAGCTATTTTAGCATAATAATATTCATAAGGATTGTAAACTAACTTTCCATATCCATTGGTGGTATGGGTTATAACTGCTTTATTTTCAGTGTCATTAATATTAAAAGAGCCTTGAATCCTCATGGTAGCATTCCAACGTTTGTTTATTTTGATTTTTGCTCCTAATGCTGAATGAATACCAAATAACCATTTTGTGTAATACCATTGATTTAAAGTGGCATTTAAGGTAAATTTGTTATACTTTTCAGTGTATGATCCATTTTCAATAATGTAAGTTTCATTATATTCTGGTCTTTTTTTATCAATAACTTTAATATCATCATAGTATGACGTTAATCTTGAAACATGCACCCCAATGGAAGCTATAGGAGTAATTTTTTTTTGTTTTAGTAAAGCAAACTCAAAATTTATTGGAATAGTAATATAATTTAACTTTAATGTTGATTCGGAATCCCAAAAAGGTGCCCCCACTTGGTCATAGGTGCCTTTATAATTTAAAGTAATGGGATTAGATAATACTCCAGCGCTGATAGCATATAAACCTGATTTTTCATCAGTAAACTGAAAACCAAGATCTAAACCGAAAATTTGATTAAAACTAGGTTGTTCAATCAAAACAGTATTTAACGCATTTTCAGAGTTGAGCATGCTTACTTTATTGTAACTAAAATTTGGCCTCACAAACCAGCCACTTTGAGCAAAAGAAGATGCGGATAAAAAATAAAATACTATTAAGAGTTTATTTTTCATAATTAATTTATGGATAGGTAATAGTAAAGTCGTTTGCTTTTAGATAGTTTAAATCGACCTTAATCTTTTTTAATAAACCTCTATTTGTGCCACTTATGGACTGCCAGCCTATTGCTTGAATTGTATCATTATCAAAAATCAAAAAGTACTGATACTCGTTATTGATAGTGTTAAAATATTCTTCCCAACAAGTTCTATAGCTATATATATCATTTTCACTAGGTTTCAATATATTATTGCGAGGTTGACCATTTACTCTATAAATTGAGTCAATAAAAAAGCCTTGCCAGTTAATAAAAGTGGTGCTATTATTTTTGATAATAATTTTGCTGTGACTGCCTTCTGGACAATTTTCATTTTTCCTGCATTTTGAAGAAGAAAATAATAAAAATGTCATTATTAAAAAATATCTCATAATTAAATTTTTAAGGGATTATAAATGATAAAAGATTATATTCAAACCATTTCCATTTTACGTAGTCGTTCAACAAAATTCGATATTTGCTGCCATCATCAATCCAAGTAAATGTTCTGTCTATGTTTTGAAAGTATCTTGCTGCACGAGTATTCGCGTCATATTCAGTCCAATTTGCATCTCCAAGAGCAGACGGTAGTCCGTATTTAAACAAATACATTAATCCGGCTTTTTTACTTTGTAAATAATGACCATATTCATGCATGGTTGTATAACCATATTGGCTAATTTCAATATTTGCTTGTCGATCTTCTTCAATTGGGCTTATGCTAATGTAATTTCCTAAAGATACCGCGTTACCATATCTAGTGGCTCCTACAACAAATGTTGCTCCATGAAAATATTCAACATCTTCTACTCTACCTAACGTGTTGTTAAAATGATTATAAAAATACCCAGCTGTTACTTGAAGCGATTGCCAAGTAAACCTAGAAACAACCTCCCAAAATTGTTTACCTCCTCCTTTTTGATGAGGGTTGGGTTTAAATAATCCAAAAGTGATTTTATACGTATTAATAAATCTTCTATTACCTTCATTAAATCCTGCTTTAAATCTCCCACTTCCAGTGCTAAAAAAACCTGACGTGAAACCTACAGCCCAATTTACGGCACTCCAAATTGCCGTTAGAAAAAAATCTCCGCTTGGATCGGTATATTTTAATGGATTGTTGATACAATAAGCATATCTATTGTATGCCTGAGTATTGTAAGGAGCAATTACTAAATTATCAGGGCTAATCATTTTTCCAACAACAGGGTCGTACAATCTGGCATTCATATTAATTAAAGCAAATTCAGGCATATGTTCATGGCCTGTAAAACCCCTGTCTATGGTTTCAGGAATATTGTCATAAGTCCAATCATTTGGATTTCGGTGGCGACCCCAAGCGTCAAAGTTTTGTTCAATGTCAACAAATCCATCTATATTGCTTAAAACCAAAATGCTACCTAAATGGTCTTTATAAACATATTGAGTGGTAATTCTATTGCCATCTTTAGTAATAATAGCACAAATGCCATCTGGACCGCTTACATAATGAATGTCTTTTGCTTCATTAAATCCGTAAGCGTGTTTTTCATAACTACCAAAATACAATTTAGCAACTACAGGCACTCCATTATTTTTCAGAACACTTTTTACTCTTTGGTATTCCGGCCAATAATCAAATGTCTGCTCATAATTTCCTTCCGTTATTTTTTCTATTCTTTTGAAAGAAGTAAAAGTTAAATTCTGCTCAGTACTGGATATGTTATCAGGCGGTAATTGGTCATTTACAGGATTAAATATTTTGTTTTGTGCATGCAATTTATACAAAGAATGTTCATATAAACCTGCATCTTCTTTATAGGTTAAATTTCCTTTAGTATCACCAGTTTGACCATCATAATTAAAATGATAGGTCATTTGTCCACTAACTTCCGCACTTTTTAGGCGATTTAAATCGTCATAAGTAAAGTTTTCTTGCAGTCCTTTAATGTCATCTCTTCTTTGCAATAAATTGGCACTTGTATAATCCCAATCAAAATTCAAATCTTGGATACCGGGAGTTGAAAAACGTGTTGGGAAACCATCGAAATAATCTTGCGTACTGGTTTGACCATTACCCATGCTATATTCTGTAATTTGTCCTCTTTCGTTCATGTTATGCACTGTGTAAATTGGGTTACTATCTCCATCACGGTGAATCTGTGATAAGTAGAGTAAGTGTTATTCGAAATAATTCGAAAAATTTCTAAAAAACAAATGTTTGAATAAAAAAAAACGATTTTTTTTTTATTCAAAAGAGGAAAAGGCTTGTAGAATACAGATTTTAAGAGATGACATTTCCTTGAAATTTTATCTTAATCAAATTTTTTTTGAAATATTTTAATTAATCACTTTTACTGAAGTAATAACTAAAATCTTATTTCAAATCGTTTCAAACCAAAAAACCCTGAAAAGCAAAAAGCTATTCAGGGTATAGATATATGTTGAGTAAAATTTAAATTTTATGCTTGTTTGGTAAACTCTACGTTGATGTGCATTTTTACTTCATCAGAAACTACTAAACCACCCGCTTCGGTTACTGCGCTCCAGTTTAAATTAAATTCTTTACGGTTTATTTTTCCTTCAACTTCAAAACCAGTTTTTGTTTGTCCCCATGGATCAACCACAATTCCTCCAAATTCAGCTTTTAAAGTAACTTTTTTGGTTACATCTCTTATAGTTAAATCACCTTCTAACTGATACTCATTTCCATCCACTTTTTTTAACGATGTAGAAACAAAATTCATGGTTGGAAATTTTTCAGCATTAAAAAAATCATCTGATTTTAAATGACCGTCTCTATCAGCATTGTTGGTATCAATGCTATTGATATCCACACTAAAATTAACTTTAGCATTGGTAAAATCTTCGCTTGTATTTTCCATTTCACCACCAAAAACTTTAAAAGTTCCCGTAACTGTAGAAATAACAAGGTGTTTTACTTTAAATTGAACTTCTGAGTGAGCTGCGTCTAACGACCATTTTCCAATATTTGACATTTCTTTTTGTTTTTAAAATTATGAGACAAAAGTAAAATATAAATTAATACATTATATGTATATACATATAAAATAAGTTAATGCTATTCTATAGCTCTGATTTTCAGTTATAAAAATTAAAACGAAATGAAGTTTAGGCTTAAATTATTTATTTAAAGCCAGTTTTATTTCAGCAATTACAAAGTTTAAATCTTCGTCAGATAAATTACTTCCTGAAGGCAAACAAAGTCCATATAAAAAAAGATTTTCGCTTACATTTTCTCCGTAATAAGGATATTTTTCGAAAATTGGTTGTAAGTGCATTGGTTTCCAAAGGGGGCGAGATTCAATGTTTTTTGCTTCTAAAGCCAATCTAATTTTTTCGCGGCTAACGCCATTGGTTTTTGTTTCATCAATTAAAATGCAACTTAACCAACGATTAGAGAAAGATTCATTTCCTTCTTGTAAAAAGAAAACGCCTTCAATTCCTGAAAGTTCGGTTTTATAACGCTCGTAATTGGCTCTTCTTTTCGCAACTCTATCATTTAAAACTTGCATTTGACCGCGGCCAATTCCAGCACAAATATTACTCATTCGGTAATTGTAGCCAACATGCGAATGCTGATAATGTGGCGCATTGTCACGTGCTTGTGTGGCATAAAAACGAGCTTTATTAATAGCTTCGGTATTGTAAGAAACCAAAGCTCCTCCGCCTGAAGTGGTAATAATTTTATTTCCATTAAAGGACAAAATGCCATAATCGCCAAATGTTCCTAACATTTTGCCTTTGTAATGCGAGCCTAATGCTTCTGCGGCATCTTCAATTAATGGAATATCATATTTTTCGCAAATAGATTTAATTTCTTCAATTTTTGCAGGCATTCCATAAAGGTGGACAACAATAACTGCAGCAGGTTTTTTCCCAAAAGAAAGTCTATCTAAAATGGCTTTTTCCAAAAAAACTGGATCCATGTTCCAAGTTTCTTTTTCCGAATCAACAAAAACTGGTGTGGCTCCTTGATACAAAATAGGATTGGCGGTTGCCGAAAAGGTAAAACTTTGACAAATAACTTCTGAACCTGGGCCAATGTTCATAAGAATTAGCGCCAAGTGCAATGCAGCAGTGCCCGATGAAAGGCAAACAGCTGATGTATTTCCTAAATAATCTGATAAATCTTTTTCAAAACCATCCACATTTGGTCCAAGAGGGGCAATCCAATTTGTTTCAAAGGCTGTATTAACAAACAATTGCTCAGAACCACCCATGTGAGGTGAGGAGAGCCAAATTTTATTATTCATTTATATTTTCAATTAATCAGGGCAGGCATTATAGCCAAAAAATATTGCCCGAATATACACGACTTTATTTTAATAGAAAATGAAATATTATGGTTTATTTCAGCTTAATTTTCGTTAATTTCTTTAGAATTTTTGCCTTCAATAACCATAACAAATTCGCCTTTAGGAGCCTTGTTTTTAAAATGTGTAATCAATTCTGAAAATGTACCTCTAACAGTTTCTTCAAACTTTTTACTCAACTCTCGCGAAACGGAAGCTTTTCTGGTTTCCCCGAAATGCAGCAATAATTCTTCCAAACATTTTAGAACTCTGAATGGCGATTCATATAAAATAATGGTGCGTTCTTCTAAAGCCAATTTTTCCAATCTGGTTTTTCTACCTTTTTTTTGAGGAAGAAAACCTTCAAAAACAAATTTATCGCAAGGAAAACCAGAGTTTACTAATGCTGGAACAAAAGCTGTTGGGCCGGGAAGCGTTTCTACTTCAATGTTATTTTCTACGCATTTTCTAACCAACAAAAATCCAGGATCAGATATTCCTGGCGTTCCAGCATCGCTCACTAAAGCTATGTTTAAACCTTCATTTAGTTTGGTAATTACGGTTTCTAAAGTTTTATGCTCATTATGTTGATGATGCGAATAAATGGGTTTATCAATTCCTAAATGTTGCAACAAAAACCTTGTTACCCTCGTGTCTTCGGCTAAAATGCTATCAGCTTCTTTCAAAATTCGAATAGCTCGCAATGTAATATCTTCTAAATTACCTATTGGCGTTGGTACTATAAACAGTTTTCCCATTTTTATAATTCGGCAAATTGATAAATTAGGCTATAAATTTTTTCGTAGCTATTTAATTCAAGCGTTTCTGGACGGTCATTAATATCATGGTAATATTTACTGTTTCCCATGGTGTAAATAAAAATGGCTTTCACACCTTTTTTGGCAAATGGATAATGATCGCTGTTAGCTGCATTGGGTCTTGATTTTACTTCAGTGGTGAAATTCTCTTTTTCGTTGATTGATTTTAAAGCATTTACAAAATTTGGATTTTCATTTCCATTCACTACCATAATTCCATCCTCTCCAAAACCCATTAAATCAAGGTTAATCATTTTGGTAATTTTTGAAAGTTCAAACTTTGGATTATCTGCTAAAAAATTAGAACCAACTAAACCCGCTTCTTCTCCACCAAATGCTATGAAATAAATATTGTATTTTCTTTTTTTCTGCTTTGCATAACTTTTGGCTAAATCTAACATCATAGCTGTTCCTGATGCATTATCGTTTGCGCCATTATATGTTGCCAATCTTCCCATTTTACCTAAATGATCATAGTGTGCTGAAAAGATTAAAATGGAATCATTTTTTTCGGTTGAAGGTAAAAAACCAATTACATTTTGCGATTGATAATCAGGTAAAAATTGGTTGGAAAAATTCATTAAAACAAGCTTCTGATTTTTAGGAATACTTTCATTTTTAGCTAAAATGACTGGAAATGTCAACACATTTTTTCCAACAAACCAAGTCAGATTTCCGGTAGTTAAAAATATGATTCCACCAATGTTCATTCCATTAAGCCTATTGATGAAAAAATTCATTTTGTTTTTTTGAGCACTTTGATCTAAATCAATCACAAAAACTGTTTTACTAAAATCAGTTTCGTTGGAAGCAAAATCCAAAAAGCTTAATGAATCTTCAAAAACTTTAACTGGTGGGAAATTTAAAGTGTAAACACCTGCGGCTGATTTAGATTCTGGATGAAGCATAAAATCAACTCCTGGAATCAAATCTTTATTATCGATTTTAATCAAAATTTCGCCCTGAAAAGTATTTACAGATAAGTTAAAAGGCTGAAAATAAGATTTTCCAACTTTTTGGACTTTATTCTTTTCAAATTCAGAAGATATAAAATTAGCCGCCAATAAATCACCTTTTTTCACATATCCCCTACCCAGCATGCCATCAGCAGCCAAAGTATCAATTAAAAACTTCGCATATTTTTTATCTTGCGCCTTGCTTTGGTTGCTTAATAAAAGCAGTAAAGTGGCAACAAATAAAAATCTAGAATAAATCATTTTTTAAAATTTAATGACTTTTAATCAATTTTTGGACAAAAGTTTTGTTTTCAGAATTGGTCAATTGCAGAAAATAATGTCCACTTTCTAAATTTTTACCTATTTCAAAATTGGAAGCATTTATGTTTTCTTTTGATTCTAAAACCTTACCCGATAAATCAAAAATTCTGTATCCTTTAACTTCAAATTCGGTTTGAACAAAAAACTGCTGATTAGATGGATTTGGATAAATATTCACCGATTGTTTTTCAAATTCATCTACACTTACCAATGATTCAGAGATTCTAAATTTATCAAAACCACCTTCAACCAAATGGCCTGGATCATAATCAGCTACTTCAACTATCAACTTCATATTATTGGTTAAAGTGATGATGTCTTTTAACCAAAATGATCTTTCAATCCATTGCGATTGAGTAGAATTAGGTGATACTTTTTCTAAAATAACCGTTTGTGAACCATTACTAATTTTAACAATCATCGTATCGTTTGCCGCGCTGTTTCCACCATTATTAAAAAACCAACGTGCATATTTAACAATTGGTGCAGCATAAGTTGTCAAGTCAAAAACTGGTGAACTTAAAATGGTAACTCCTCCATCAACATCATCAGTTCCAGCGCCAGAGTCAGGATTGTTTCCGGTTACAAAAGCATATTCTGAACAATCATCTGCCACATCTATATTCGGATTTGAAAATGCGTTATTAAATGAAGTTCCATTTGGGATAGCTCTTGTCCAAATTCCTGCTGTAGCATTTCCACTAACCGTCCAACCAAAATCTAAATTAAAATCATCATAATAACCTTCTACTAAAGAATAAGTTAAATTGGTATTAGCTCCGATTGTTACGTTTTCTTGGCAAATAGTTTCATAACCCCATTTACCAATTTGAATAGAATAGTTGTCAGAAACTATGTTGCAACGAGAAAAATATCCCTGACTATTGGTATTAAAATTATAAGAATTGGTGTTGTTAAAAATAACTACGGAGGCATTCTGAATATTTCCAGTTGCTGTTCCACTAATTGTTCCAGTAATTCCGCTTGAGCTAGGTGAAAATAAATTTATATTTAAATTGGTTACTTGCGACTGAGTAAGCTGAACATTGCTAATAATTTTTGTTTGATAACCTGGTGCTGAAATGGTTACAATGTAATTTCCACCTTGTCTGTAACCAGTTCTATATTCTCCATTTATATCAGTTGAGGTTGAAACATTGGCTTGTGAAATTAAAATAGTAGCATTTGTAATTGGTGTTTGACAAATACTATCTAAAACCAAACCTTCTAAATAAGCCGCACGTTGATAATTCGGAGTTAAAACATAAAGACCTTCTTCAATATCGCTTGCAATAATAGTTCCTGAAGGCAAATAAGGATAAACTCCCCAGCAGCCATTAAAGCCGCCACCATTATAAAGTGGAGATGTGTCATATTTTCCAATTTCCACTAAATTATTGGGTCTAAAAGCATCGTGAATGGTAATACCTTGGGTGTAATAAGAGGTTACTAAATAACCATTTTTATAATAAGTATTATGCGGAATTGCCATCGAACCTGGATTTGTTTGAATTCTATCAACTTCGCGTAAATCTGTAAAATCTGTTATATCGTAAGATCCGATAAAAGCATTATCAACCTCATCAGTTGAGAATAAAAAATCGCCATTATCATCTGGCCATAAATTGTGCGTAAAATTATTAGGTGTATTGGTTTGGCCTAATAAAACAGGGTTTGCTTTATCTGTAAAATCAACAATGGTCATAAAACCATTATAAATGTGTGCAAAATAAGCAGTGTCATTTCTCACAAAACCATCATGAATATACCAATTAGAAAATTGACCAATAAATGGAGGATTGGTTGCGCTTATGTTTAAATCATACAATCTTGCACCACCATTGGTTAAATTAGTTCCAAACAAATACAAAATGCCATTTTCATCTACAAATAATGTGTGAATAGTGTTTAGTCCACCTGCTGTAAAATATTGCGAGCTTAAAGTTATAGGTTGGTTATTAGGCGATGGCAATGGTGATAAATCAATAATTTGCATACCGCTTCCAGTTTCATTGCCTACATAAGCATAATCACCAAAAGTTTTAATTTCTTTCCAAATACTATTTGGCCCGGGAATAAAAGCAACTTCAACCGGATTATCTGGATTAGTTACATTCACTACTGATGTGCCATTATATACACCTACTAAGGCATATTCATTGCCCAATTCATCAACATAAGCCCATAAGTTGCTGAGCACCTCAGGATAAGTTTTTTGACTTCTAAATGTTAAATTTTGGCTAAAAATTATTTGGCTAAACGCCAATAAGAATACAATTGATAATATTTTTTTCATATAATTTTAAAATCGGCTGAAATTAATCTATTTGATAGAATAAAAAAAGGCGGTAAAAATTTACCGCCTTTTCTATCAAAATATTTACAATTGGTTCAAAAATCTTTAAATAATTCCGCAGCAACACCCGCATAGTACAATATTATTGAACTATTACGGATGCGTTAACGGTATTCATCATCAAACCAATTTAAACTATTTATTAATATAGAATTTCTGAGTTTTCACATCACCTGATTCTGTAGCTAAAACCAAGTAATATAGGCCATTAGATAATTCACTTAAATTTAGATTAAGCATTTGGCTTCCAGAAATTTGATTTCCTAAATTATTGCTGTAAGCAACTCTGCCTGACATATCTAAAACTTTTACATCAATATTTGAATTTTCATTTAAAAAATAATCTAAACGAATATTACCATTCGATGGATTTGGGTATAACGATACTTTATTTACCAATTCATTTTCATTGATTGATGTAATCGCAATTTCTGGCAATTGGAATGTAGTTCCATTATTTAAAGCCACCCACAAACCAAATGCAGCTCCATCTTGATTAGCAGAAGGAGTTAAAAATCCTGAGGCGAAAACGAATGCACTATTTCCACCTAAAGTTGTTAAATCAGCTGTATATCTTTTAACTGTTGTAACGCCTGAAGCATCAGTTACATCTAGCGTATAACTTGCAGCTGGAACTTCTATGATTGGATCATTTGGTAAAGCATCACCGTATGTTAAATTATCAAATAAAGTAGGGCCATTTTGAACTTTTACATCTACAGTTGGCGCATCTGTTGAACCATGAAAAGCTTTTAATCCAACGTCAGTTCCATTTAAGAAATAACCTTCATCAAAACTTACAACAGTTAAACCAAAACCTGTGTTTTCGGCATCTGGATTGGCAGCGAAATTAGCTGGAGTAAGAACTCCTCTTGCAATTAAAATATAAGAATTTCCACCTGGTAATCCACCTGGCGCATTAATGCTGGCTACTACCCCATTTGTTGTGTCTGTGCTTGATGGAGCAGCAATTTGGAATCGTAAATCAACATTGGCAGGTAATTCTAAAAACGGAGTTGCAGCTCTGAAAGCGAAATCATTTAGTGGAGCGGGTTTAGCTCCATTCACATAAACATCAACTGAGGCAGCCAACGGGTCTGCTGAATTGTGAACAACTTGCACTCTAAATGTACTGATTGGAATTGATGATAAAGGTAAAAAGGCACCCCCTGCTGCTCCTACTGCAAAAACTCCAAAGGCAGCATTAGGATTTGGTGTCGGATCAATTAAGCCAGAAGCAATTACTGTGAAACTTGCCCCATTTCCATTTAAGGATTGAATAGGAGCTGAATATTCAGCAATTATTTCGGGATTATTCGAAAGACGTAATTGAACGTTGTAGTCGTTAGTTGGCAAACTAACATAACCTGCAGAGTTAAAAAATTTGTAAGCTAGGTTATCTGCAACTGTTGCGCTAATTGGCGATGTTAATGGCGAAACAACATCAACTGGAACTGTTAATGCAGACCCATGATAAATTAAAATATCAAAGTTAGTTGCTGGCGTAACAGAAGCTTCTCTTGCTCCGGCAAAAACTTGTAAAGAAAAAGGCGCTGCAGATGCCAAATTTGGAATTGTAGCAAAACCATCGGCAATTACTATGTACTTTTCATTAGCTGTTAGTGATCCTAAATTGGTTGTTAAACCAGGAATTGTATCTGCAAATGAAGTAGAATTGCCTGGAGCAATTGAAACTCTAACATTTACTCCAGAAGGAACATCTATAAAAGCAGTTGCCTCACGATAGTCTAAATCATTTACCAAAGGTTGTGAAAGTGGAGCTCCATTTACAACTGCATAAATGTCCACAGAGGCCGCAGCAGGATCTGGACTGTTATGAATTATTTGAACTCTTGCGTTTTGGGCAAACGAGAAAGCGCTAACTGCAAATAAACTTGCAAATAGACTTGTTTTAAGGAAATTTTTCATTTTCATAATTAACTGTTTTATGGTTTATATGAAATTGAAACGTTGTTGCATTTATTTTGTTTAACGAAAAGGAATAAATATTAAACAAAGTTGTTAAAAAATGTAAACACAAAAAACAAAGGGTGGTATTAAATTAATAAAGCGACATTATTTGTTCAAAATGATTTTTAGTATTCACTTTAGTAATTATGTTCTCAATGATTCCTTTCACATTAATAATGAAAGTAGTTCTCAAAATGCCTTCAAACTCTCGACCCATAAACTTTTTCCAACCCCAAACACCATATTTTAGGATTAAAATTTTGTTCTCGTCCGCAATTAAATGATAAGGTAATTTATTTTTAGAGATAAAGTTCAAATGTCTTTTGGGTGAATCCATACTTACTCCAATAACCAAAAAACCTAAATCAGTAAGTTCTTTAAAATGATCACGAAGGTTGCAAGCTTCGGCAGTGCAAGCTGGAGTACTGTCTTTTGGATAGAAAAAAAGTATTATTTTTTTTCCTTTAAAATCTTTTGAATCAATAAGTTCTTCGAATTGATTAATGCCTTTAAATGCAGGTGCTTTATCTCCTACTTTAAGATGAGTCATATTATTTTCTGCTTAATTATTATTGATCTTATCAAAAGTTTGATCAATATCTAAACTTGAATAAATAGAGTTTTGACTAACAAATTCGGGAACAATTTCCTTCATTTTTCTAACAATGTTAAAATTGTCTTTGCTAGATAATGTTTTGTATAATTCGTTCAATTGATTCATTACGGTATTGTAGTCGGCTGTTCTTACTTTACCAATCATTATTTTTGGATGATGCGTTGGCATTGTATTTTCCTTATCGTTAAGCAACTCTTCATAAAGCTTTTCACCTGGACGTAATCCTGTTATTTTTATATCAATATCTTTTCCGAATGTTAAACCTGAAAGTTTGATCATTTTTAAGGCAACATCATAAATTTTAACCGACTCACCCATATCGAAAACAAAAATTTCGCCACCTAAACCCATTGTTCCCGCTTCCAAAACTAATTGACAAGCTTCAGGAATGGTCATAAAAAATCGAGTAATATCCTTATGTGTAACAGTTATTGGGCCGCCTTCTTCAATTTGACGTTTAAATAAAGGAATTACAGAACCATTTGAACCCAATACATTTCCAAAACGAGTAGTAATAAACTTCGTACTTTTTTGAGAATTACTAATTGCTTGCGTATAAATTTCAGCAATTCTTTTAGTGGTTCCCATAATATTTGTTGGATTCACGGCTTTATCTGTTGAAACCATTACAAATTTTTTGACACCATTTTCTACTGATAAGTCTGCAATTACTTTGGTACCAAAAACATTTACAAATACAGCTTCATAAGGATTTTCTTCCATCATTGGAACGTGCTTATAAGCTGCTGCGTGGTAAACAACATCTGGCTTATAATGTCTAAAAATAGTTTCAATTCTTTCTTTGTTGCAGATATTTCCAATAATAAATTCTGTTCTTACTAATGGAAAATTTTCATGTTGTTTAATTTCAAGTTCTAAATTATGAAGCGGAGTTTCGGCCACATCTAACATTAATAAAGCACTTGGTTTTAATTCAATAATTTGGCGGACAATTTCAGAGCCAATAGAACCAGCAGCTCCTGTAATCAAAACAACTTTATCTTGAATTTGACCAATTATTTGTTTGTTTTCTAATTTAATAACAGGTCTCTCCAGCAAATCTTCGATTTTAACAGCTTTAATTTGCTTTACGCTAAGCTCTCCATTAATCCATTTTTTGATAGATGGAACGGTTTTAACATTGATACCCGCATCTAAACATAAATCAACTATTTCTCTTTTTCTTTCAGGCGAAATTTTTTGAACTGATATAATTACTTCTGAAATTCTATTTTGTTTTAACCAATTTGGTTCTAACTTTTTAGGTGGATAAACATTAACTCCATCCAATGATTTACCAATTTTATATTCGTTATCGTCAATAAAACAAAATACTTCATATTTCATTGATTTATCTTGCAAAAGCGTTCCTTTTGTAATTAAACCTGAAGAACCAGCACCAAAAATTACCACTCGTTTGCGATTACTATTTTTATTTAGGAAAAAATTAAATGAAGCTTTTACACCAAATCTGAATGTTACTAAAAAGAACAAACAAAGTAAAAAGTGAATAATGATAATAGACTTAGGAATGGCAAAAGCTGAATCAGGATTAATTTTTTGGAAAAAAAACGAAAACAAAAAAGTTAGAGTTACACCAAAAAAACAAGCTTTTAAAACTCGGTAAGCGTCATTTACGGAAGTGTGTCTGATAATTCCAGCATAAGAATTAGAAAACATAAAGCCAATTCCATAAAAAATCATGGCTAAAACAACCTGACTTCCTAAGTGATCGAGATAATGATTAGAAAATTCGAAATTAAACCTTAGAAAAGCGGCAATTATAAAGGAATTAAAAACGAAAAATAAGTCAATTGCTAAAATTAACCACCTCGAAAGGAATTTATTGGAATAGTTTAAAATTATCTTTTTAATCATGATAAAATTGCATCGGCCAAAACGCTGTACAAATATCTTAATTTAAATGTTATAAACTGTTTCAAGATTACAATTTATTTAATTTGAATTGTTGATAACGTAAAGAGGCAAAATAGCATCTGTAAATAACAAAAAAAATCCCACCCGAAAAAAATCGAGTGGGATTCAACCTTAACCTATGAAAAAAACTATTTTTTTGCTGTTACATCAAATTCAATGGTGAATTCATCGTAGATAGCTTTGTCACCAATGCTTTCAAAAAATGATTTTGAACCATATTTAATATCCCATTTAGTTCTATCTAAAACCGCTTTTCCTTTAGCAGTAATAGCATCAGCAGTTACGCCAACTTTAGCAGGAAATGAAATTTCATTTGTAATTCCTTTTATAGTCATTTTACCTGAAATAGTATGTGTATTACCTGCTTTATCGCCAGCAAGAGCAGCCACTTTAGTAATTGTGAATGTTGATGTAGGGTTTTTTTCTACAGAAAAGAAATCGTCAGATTTTAAGTGACCAACTAATTTTTGATTCCATTCGCCTTCTAAATCAGCGCAGCTAATACTGGTCATGTCCATTACGAAAGTTCCGCCTGTTAAATTTCCATCTTTTAAAATAACATCACCACTTTTTACGGTAATTCCACCATTGTGTTTACCTGTAACTTTTTCAGCAAACCACATTACTTTACTTTTTGAAGCGTCTAACTTCATTTTTAATTCAGCTGGTTTAAAAGCAAATGCTAAACCTGCTACCACTGCTAATACAAATGTTAACTTTTTCATTGTTTGTTTGTTTTAATTGTTTGATTGTTCGATTTTATATTTTAAGACGTATCTCATCCAAAATTTCATTAAACATTTTAAGTTTTTCTTCCCCAATTGAACTCAGTTTATTGTTCATTTCGGCCATAAAAGGGTCAATTTCTGTTAATAAATCAAGTCCTTTTTGAGTAATTTTTACATTCACTGCTCTCCTATCCTCCGGGCATTGAATGCGTTCGACTAACTTTTTGGTACGCAATTTTTCGACCAATCGCGATGCATTTGAGCTTTTGTCCAACATACGTTCAATTAATAAATTGACTGTTGCTGAATTTGGTAATTGACCTTTTAAAATTCTTAACACATTAAATTGAGCAGATGTTAAACCAAATTTTTTCATCATTCGGTCATCGATCAATTCAAGGTATTTGGATGTATAAATCAAATTTACCACAGCTTTTTGTGCCTCACTTTTAAATTTCGATTTTATTGCTTCGTCTATTGTCATTTGGTTCAAATCTTAATTGTTTACAAAATACTGAAAACAATTTTGTTTTTTGAATGATTCACAGGGCAAATGTAATTCATTACATTATATGTATGTACATATATTTGTTAAAATATATTACTACACTCAAAATCAATGATTTAATAATAGTTTATAATTTATTTAAAGCTTCAACAAGGTTTTTTGTAAGCGATTTTCTATGAAACTTATTAATTCCACTGGCTTTATTGAACAATTTATTTTGTTCATATTTATGAAACATATCCAGCAAAACTGATTTGCATTTTTGATAGTCTTCAAAGTCAACAACTTCTCCAGCTTGCGTCTCGTTCAATATATAAGCTAAATCACCATCTTTTGGAGCAATGGCAAAAATGGGTCTGCCTGAAACTAAATATTCGAAGAACTTTCCAGTTAAAATGCCTTTCGCATTGTTTGAATTGTTGATTGAAAGAAACAAAACCTGCGATTTTTTTTGAAATTCAATAACTTCTTTGTGCGCCAAATAAGCTATAAATTCTGTTTTTGAGAATAATTGATTTTCCTTTAAACTTGCTTTTAAGTCTTCATCAACAGGCCCAACAAAACGAATTTTTAAAGCATTACTAAAAGCTTGATTTTCTGTACAAATTTCAGCCATACACTTCCATAAAAAAGGATGATTTCTGTTTTTTGAAAATGTGCCAATATGAGCAAAGGTAAATTCACTATCAAGTTTAATGTTTTGATTTTCATTTACTTCATCATCAAAACCATTGGTAATTACCTCCACATTTTTAGCGCCTAAACTTTGGGCTTCTTGTTTCATATCGTTGCCAACCACCAAAACTAAATCGGCTATTTTTAACACACTTTTTTCCAATTTTTTATGCACAAAATCAGAAATCGGGTTTAAGTGCAGTTCTTTATAAAAATCAATATTGGTCCATGGATCTCTAAAATCAGCTATCCATTTTACACCTAATTTTTGTTTCAGTTTTTTAGCAATAAGGTGCATACTGTGCGGTGGTCCAGAGCTGATGATTAACTCAATTTTTTCTTTTCGAATAATTTCTTCTAAATATTTTACCGAAGGTTTTATCCAAAAAACTTTTGGGTCGGGTATTAAAAAATTGCCTCTGAACCAAAAAGCCAATTTTTTCAAAATACTCTCTTTTCCATTTTCATCAATTCTACCTAAGTATAATTTTTCCTCTTTCTTTTTTCCGCTAAGGAATTTGTAAATATTGTAAGGTTCCCAAATTTCCGTTTTTAAAACCACTGCTTCTTCTGGAATGTCTTTCAATAAACTTTCATCTAAAACCGAACCTTCAGGATTGGAAGGTGTGTAAACAAAAGGCTGAAAACCAAATTCGGGCAAATATTTCACAAATTTCAACCAACGCTGAACACCCGAACCTCCAATTGGTGGCCAATAATAACTGATTATTAAAACCTTTTTTAAACTCATAAATTAAGGTTTAAATATTTTTTTATCATTCTGTTTAAATGAAAATTAAAATCATCTGATACTTTAAAATAATACACTGGCAATAGAATTAAAACCAAAACAATTAAACTTCTAATGGGTAAATCAATAAAAATAGAACGCTGACCCACTGGGATGATTTCATTTAAAATAAATACCGCCATTAAAGCCAACAACGGTATGGTTTGTTTCCACTGCAATGGATTGAACCCAAAAACAAAATATAGATAAATAAATCTTGTGAAATTTACAACCATAAAAGTTATAAAAACAGCTATGGAAGCTCCAATTAATTGATACTTTGGAATTAAAAAAAACATGGTTAAAAAAGCCGCAGCCAAATAAATAAAATTGAAATAAAAATCGACCCTAAACTTTTTGGAGGTTGTTAAAATTAAAGTATTTATTCCACCATAAATATCTGTTAATCTGGCTAATGCAATAAATAGAAAAATGTATTTACCGGCCTCATATTCTTTAGGAATAAAATTGAATAAGTGCTGAAAATTGGTCCAAAGCAATGCAAACAGTACAACTCCAGCAATTAAACCAACTGTTGAAACTTTACTATACAAATCTTGAATAGCAATTCGATTATTGTTTTTCCAATAATTGGATATTAGTGGTCCCGAAACAGATGATAGAGCCCTATATGGAAATAACAAAATAGAAGCCAAAAAGAGCATGGTAGAATATATTCCATTTCCGCTCATACTTATGAAATAGGCTATAAAAAGTATATCCAAATTGTTTATCAAACTATTAGTAATGTTACTGGTTTGAAGAAAAATGCCATAATTTATCATATTCGGCATTAATCGGGCAATTTTTTTACTTTTTATTGGTTTCAAAAATAACTGACCAATTTTGTAGGTGTAGATTAAAAGAACAAGTCCTGATAAGCTATTGGTTGTTACATAAAGTAAGACAAATTCTTCAAAATTTAAATAATTAAAGAAATAAGGAACAATTATCAAGGTATTGAGAATCCTAAAAAGAAACTCGTTTACAAAAGGTGGAATCACGTTTTTACTTAATGACTTTAAATAATAATCAAAAAGACCAAAAAGCAGCATATTAAATCCCAAAGGAATGATGTATAAAATATTGCTAGCAAAAAGCGGTGATTGCGGATTGTAAAGTTCAGAAATTTGCTGCTTTAAAGCTATAAAAGCAATTGTAGTAATTAAAAACCCTGCAAATCCTAAAAAAAATATCCACCACAAAAATCCGTGATGTTTGTTTTCTTTCGAATTAAAATAAGGTAAAAATTTAATGGTTACATGATACACACCAAATGAAGAAATGCTTCCAAACAATGTTGAGACATTAATCAAAGTGTTTAATAATCCAACTTGCGCAGGATTAAAAATATTGGTAAACAATAATATGCGATTGAGGTATCCAATAGCAGCTCCTACATAAGAAATGACCGTAATTTTTGAAGCATCTTTAAATACAACTCCCATTAATTTTTTTTTGAATAAAATTAAAATGGGTCTTTTAGTTTTTATTATTAGTAAAAGACCCCTTTGTTTTAATCTTTTTTCTTAAATGCCATGAAGGCAGATCCAATTACTAACAAATAAAGTAAAATTGAACCTGCATAAGAAATTGATTCACCAGTTTTAAATAATGCAGGCTCAAATTTAAATTCGATTTTATGCTCTCCTGATGGCAATTTCATAGCTCTTAAAACGTAATTTGCCCTGAAATGAGGAGTTAAAACACCATCAACATAGGCATTCCAGCCTTTTTCATAATATATTTCAGAAAATACTACCAATTGTTCGCTTGAAGCTTTGTAATTGTAAGTTAAATGATTGGCTTTGTAATCAACTAATTCTATGCTTCCTGATTCGTCTTTTGTAGGCTTAAAATTATTTATTTCATCTGAAAATCTTTGGTCTACAATAACCGTATTTTTTAAATTAAATTGATTAATGGACGCTAATTCTTCATCAGCATTTTCTACCATTTTTATTTCATTTACCATCCAAGCATTTCCATAGGCTAAACGATTGGTTAATGGCATTTGATCTTTATTATATATGATGTAGCGAGTGTTCAACATATTTAAAGATTGTAGGCTGCTTAAACCCGCATTAATGCTTGAATCAGTTGGATTGTTATTAAAAATTGCAAACAATTTTTGCATATCAGGTGTAATTTGTTTTTCAATTAATTCCTGATACCTTCTCAATTTTGCACCATGATAACCACCTAAAGAACGATGAAAATAAGAAGTGCTTGCATCATTAAATGTGTTTAATGAGATATTTAAAACCCTGTAGCCTAGGCTTTTGTCAGCTAAAATTGATTGGTCGGCAGCACTAGGTTGATAAGGAACATCCATTAAACTGCCTTTTATGTAATTTTCTTTACCCATATATCTGCTATCAATCGACCATAAATCAATAAACATTAATGCTCCAAAAATTCCAAATAATATATTGGCGCTAAATTTCTTGATGCTATAATAAAACAAGGTTCCAGCAAACAATAAAATAAAGATGAAACTTCTTATGGCATCTGATTGTAACAATGATTTTCTTGCAATTTCAAGGTTGTCTAAAAATTCAGTTGCTTGACTAGGCGAAAAATTGGCCTTTTTTAATTGACCATTTAAATCTTCAATTTCGCCCGCTTTAAAAAATTCAGTAAAAATTCCTGGAGCAATATAAAACAACAAACTTAAACCACCTGTTAGCCCGAATGCTATATAAAATTGCTTTTTCTTTTCAGATAATATTTTAGGATCATCGGCAATTAATTTCAAAACCCAAACTCCAATAAATGGAATGGTGAGCATTGGAATAACCAAAATCATTGTTACCGTTCTAAACTTATTATACATTGGGAAATAATCGAAAAACAAGTCAGAAAAGCCCATAAAGTTTCTACCCCAAGATAACATAATAGCTATTACTGTTATGGCAAAAATTGGCCATTTCATGGGATTTGAAATAATAATCATTCCCAAAACGAAAAGGAAAATTAAAATTGCTCCTATGTAAGTTGGGCCTGATGTAAAAGTTTGATCTCCAAAATAAGTATCCATGCCCGAAATCGGTTGTCTAAACTGCGCATCTACTTTTTCTAATGCTTGCTTATTGCTGGTGCCAAATGCACTAGAGCCGCCTCCTTTAAAATTTGGGACTAATAAATTGAATGTTTCTGAAATTCCATAGCTCCATTGGGTAGCATAATCTTTATCTAACCCTGAGGTTTGATTGCCTTTATCAACTTGGGTTAATTCAGATTTTCCACGTATGGTGTATTTAGCATAATCGTAAGTAGTAATTAAATTGTTTAGGCTTGGCGAAACAGCTATAATGGCTGAAATAGCAAGAATAGCAGTATATTTTCCAAAATCTAAAAGTTTCTTTTCCTTGGCAAAAGTTATGAGATAAAAAATTCCTAAAGCCAATAAAATCATGAACAAATAATAAGTAATTTGAGGATGATTGCAAGTGATTTGAACGGCCAACATTAAAGCAAAAACTGGAATTCCTTTCCAAATATCGCCTCGCATAATCATAAAAAATCCGGCTAAAACGGGAGCCATAAATGCCATTGCATAAACTTTGGAATTATGGCCAGCCTCAATGCATAATATGGTATAAGTTGAAAGCCCATAAGCTATTGCTGCGCCTGTGGCTAAAATTGGATTTACACCAAAAACAATCATTAGCAAATAAAATCCGGCCATCATAAAAAATACAGACCTAATAGGATGCGGCAGCCCTAGTGACATAACGTTTAAAAGCGGCTCAACTAAATTCGATTTAAAAATGGTTGAAACTTGATAAGCTGGCATTCCACCAAACATGGAATTGGTCCATAATGGCTCTTCTCCATATTTTTCGCGAAAATCCATTACCTCTTTCGACATTCCTTTGTGCTGCATAATATCACCCTGTCTAATTTTTTTGCCATCAAGTATGGGTGAAAAAAACATGAGCGTTACAATGGCGAAAATTGCAATGGCAATAGCGTGAGGCAGAATTTTTTTAAGGATTGGATTCATAAATCAAACGTAAATTATAAGCTGCCGAATTTATCAATTTTGTTGAATCTATCTTCATACAATTCTCCTAAGATAAATCAATAAATTTTATAAGCCGATTATGTCAAAATTATGTACTATTTTAAATTCAATTAAGGCGAAAAATTATTTCTCATTACAACAAAATTCAAAAATGAAACTTATAGCTATCATTATTTTTTGAGCGAAAAGATTACTTTCGCAGCAATATACTTAGAAGGAAATGGAGCGCATTAGAAATTTTTGCATTATAGCACACATCGATCACGGAAAAAGCACATTAGCCGATAGATTGTTGGAATTTACTAAAACCTTGTCTTCAAGGCAAATGCAAGCGCAAACGCTTGATAATATGGATTTGGAAAGAGAAAGAGGCATAACCATTAAAAGTCATGCTATCAGAATGGATTATAAATACAAGGGAGAAGATTATTATTTGAATTTGATTGATACGCCCGGACACGTTGATTTTTCTTACGAAGTTTCGCGTTCTATTGCATCTTGTGAAGGAGCTTTGCTTTTGGTGGATGCTTCTCAAGGAATTCAAGCACAAACAATTTCAAATTTATATTTGGCTTTGGAACATGACCTTGAAATAATTCCTGTTTTAAATAAAATTGACTTGCCAAGCGCCATGCCTGAAGAGGTAAAAGATCAGATTGTTGATTTAATTGGTTGCAAACGCGAAGATATTTTGCATGCAAGCGGAAAAACAGGCGCTGGAATTGAAGAAGTTTTAGAAGCAATTATTCATAGAGTTCCTGCACCAAAAGGCGATCCAAATGCACCGTTACAAGCATTGGTTTTCGATTCAGTTTTTAATTCATTCAGAGGAATTATTGCCTATTTTAAAATTATAAATGGAACAATAAAAAAAGGAGAAAAGGTTCGCTTTTTTTCTAATAACGATACTTATTATTTTGCTGATGAAGTTGGTTATTTAAGACTTGATATGGAATCGAGGCCATCCGTTTCAGCAGGTGAAGTTGGTTACATTATTTCTGGAATTAAAGAAGCTAAAGAAGTAAAAGTTGGAGATACAATTACTCATCTTGATAGACCCTGCTTAGAAAGAATTCAGGGATTTGAAGAAGTAAAACCAATGGTTTTTGCTGGCATTTATCCTGTTGAAACCGATGATTATGAAGAACTTCGTGGCGCCATGGACAAATTGCAATTAAACGATGCTTCTTTAACCTTCGAACCTGAATCGTCAGCAGCACTAGGTTTTGGATTCCGTTGTGGATTTTTAGGTATGTTACACATGGAAATTATTCAAGAAAGGTTAGAACGCGAGTTCAACATGAATGTAATCACCACTGTTCCAAACGTATCCTATTTTGCCTACACAACTCGCGGAGAAAAACTTTTGGTTAACAATCCTTCTGATTTGCCAGATCCAAGCAGAATGGATTCGGTAGAAGAGCCTTTTATTAAAGCCAATATTATTACCAAATCTGATTATGTTGGAGCTATTATGAGCTTATGTATTGAAAAAAGAGGGGTTGTAAAAAACCAAGTTTATTTGACTACCGACAGAGTTGAATTAACTTTTGAATTGCCTTTGGCCGAAATAGTTTTCGACTTTTATGATCGTTTAAAAAGTATTTCAAAAGGTTATGCATCTTTCGATTATTATCCTTTAGACTACAGAGCATCAGATTTAGTAAAATTAGATATTTTATTAAATGGCGATCAAGTAGATGCATTATCTGCTTTGATTCATAGAAGCAACGCTTACAATTTTGGTAAAAAAATATGTGAAAAGCTGAAAGAGTTGATTCCAAAACAACAATTTGTGATAGCAATTCAAGCGGCAATTGGCGCAAAAGTGGTAGCAAGAGAAACCATAAGTGCTATGCGAAAAGATGTTACAGCCAAATGTTATGGTGGAGACATTTCGCGTAAGCGTAAATTATTAGAAAAACAGAAAGAAGGTAAAAAACGAATGCGTCAAGTTGGGAATGTAGATATACCACAATCGGCATTTATGGCTGTTTTAAAACTAAACGATTAAAAGTTAAATCAAAAAAGGGCAAATTCAATTGCCCTTTTTTTATTGATATTAGTTTTTATTTTTTTCCTTTCGCATAAAACGCTCCACTTCCCCATCCACAATTAATTTAATAAAATAAACTTCGTCAGTATATACACTTGAATCAAAAGCAAAATTGAATTGATGTTTTCCTGCAGGATAGGTTTGGGAAATTAATTCACGCACCAAAATACCATTTTCATTAAACATGGCTACCAAAATTTCTGATGATTTTTGTAATGTATATTGAAAACCACCTGAAACTTTCGACTTAAAATTTTGATTATTTAAATTTTGCTCATAATCACTTAGCGGGCGATTCATTTCTTCCCTTTTTTGATCAATTTCAGTATCTAAACTTTTTAAAACTTGAGCATATTCACCTTCATAATCAGGTGTTTTATCTGTTAGATGATACAATAAATTGCGCATCATAAAAGCATCTTTTTCATTAAATGAATTAATTCCAGAAATGGGTTTTGCATCTGACAAAACCCAAATGCTGTGTTGCCCCAATCCACCATAAAATGAATTTAACTCAATACATCTTGAAACAGTTAAAAAATAAGGATTAGCCATTTCAGTCATGGTGTAAACAATTCCATTGCCAGGAGCGTTTTTTGAACTAGCTGTGCACATAGCTTTTAAAGGAATTTCCAAACTTTGAAAAGGTTTTAACTCAAAAATTTCCTTTTTCACAATAATCAATGTTTGATAGTTGTAATTTTCAGGTTTTAAATTTCTTCCATTTTCAATTATAACACTCAAATTTTGATTTGTATGATTGTAAATTTGAGCTATTACCGGAGCATTATAATCTTTAGAGCTACTCACAATTTTCATAGAAATTTTGCGCTCTTGCCACAAATCAAAAGCTGTTTTATATTCTTCTAAATCATCTTTTATTTTAGAAGCTGTTTCAAATTGTTTAATCAATGTAACTTTCTGATTTTTTTGATTGCTTTGGTTTTTTAGGTTGCTCAATTTATTACTCAATTCTTTTCTAAGCACTTGTTTTTCAGCTTCTATTTTTTGAATTTCAAGAGCCATTTTGTTTTTTCTTTCTAATTCAAAAGCTGCATCCCAATAATCTATTTCAACTTCATATTCACTTTTGCCATTTTCTTTTTGAAAATATAAACTGCCGGCATTGGGTTTATCTGTAAGTTTTATCAACCATTTTTGACCATAATTTAATTGAAAAATGGCTTCTCCATTTTGATTGGTTTTTTGTTGAATCAATTGATTATCTCTTTCCGATTGAAGCGTTACCAATTCATTAGCAATAAATTGCTGATTTCGAATATTTTTGATTTTTATCTTCACCAAAGCTTTGTCAGAAATAACTTTCATAGTCAAATCCTTCAATTCTAAATTATCGTTTACTTCCGCTACATCATTTCTATTGATCTGTATATTTTTAGCAATCTTTTCATTCCCAAATTTGGCTGTTTTTATGTTGGTATAAAGTTTACCATTCAACAATAAATCAAAATTGCGGTTTGGTGGAAGTTTAAACACTGCTTTGCCATTCGTATCTGTTTTTTTTACCACTTCAAAATCATAAGCTCTAAGTCTTACTATGATATCTTTAATAGGTTTATTGTTTTCTTTTTCTATTAATTGAAAATGTAAAATCGATACCTGATTTTCATAAATTTCCTGACTACATAAAACGGTTGAAATAAATAGAAAAAAAAGAAATAAATAGTTTCTCATAATATATTTTCGTTTCCTATAAACGATTAATTTTCAATACGATTGCAAAAAGATGAGAGATATCAGTTTTCTGATAGGATTGTAACAAAAGTAACAGTTAATGATGTATAATAAATTCAAATTTGCTTTTAAATCTAAAAAACACGCTTTATGAAAAAGAACATGGGATCAACCGATAGAATAATCAGGGTAATTATTGCTTTAGTAGTTATCGGATTGTATTTAGGAAATATTATATCAGGAACCGTAGCTATTGTTTTATTGGCATTATCGGCAATTTTTATTTTAACAAGCTTCATTAGCTTTTGCCCACTTTATGCTCCGTTTGGCATAAGCACTTGTAAAAAAACTTCTTAAAATCTGAAAATTGAATATTATAACCCTCATTAAAAAATATAAACTTCAAACCATTGGTTCTTTGGTTGGGGCATTATCAGGTTTTTTATATTACTATTATGTAGGATGTGCATCGGGAAGTTGCGCAATTACTTCAAATCCTTTTAATAGCACAATTTACGGAGCTGTAATGGGTATTTTACTTTTCGATACTTTTAAGAAAAACGATTAAAAATATGTTACAAATAATAAAAAACTTATTAGGATTGGGTCCACAAATTGACTTTAAAGAACTAATGAAAAACGGTGCTATTATCGTTGATGTGCGCACAAAAGGTGAGTTTAAAAATGGTCATCTTAATAATGCCATAAATATTCCATTAGACAGCATTTCTAAAGAAATTTCAAAGTACGAAAAGGATAAAATAATAATTACCTGCTGTGCCTCAGGTATGAGAAGTGCATCGGCAAAATCATTATTAAAATCAAAAGGCTATTCTAATGTTCACAATGGCGGAAGTTGGCTGAGTTTAAAAAATAAATTAGGAAATTAAAACAATGGAAAATAATTCAGCTCAAAAATCATTTAGCGAACTAATTAATTCAGAAACACCTGTTTTAATTGACTTTTTTGCAGAATGGTGTGGCCCTTGCAAAATGATGAAACCCATTTTGGAAGATCTAAAAAGTGCTGTTGGTGAAAAAGCCAATATCATAAAAATTGATGTTGATAAAAACCCAAATGCCGCAGCAGCCTATCAAATTCAAGGAGTTCCAACCTTGATTTTATTTAAAAAGGGAAAAATTGTTTGGCGAAAATCAGGCGTTGTTCCTGCCAATCAATTAGAAGAAATAATTAATCAAAATGCCATCAACAATTGATGGCATTTTTTTCCAATAAACAATAGCATTTAACTTAAAATCAGGCAAGGTGAATCCATCTCAATTCTCTGTCTTTTTTATAAAATCTAAACAATCTTCCGCACATGCTAATGTTTTGAAAATTCATATTTTAAGTATTTTTTATATCAACATTTTGATCCCTTTGGGATTTCAGAAAAGCAAGATTGAAATTGAAATTTCTAAATAAAAATCACCTGCTTTCAAATATTTTCAATCTGCATTTTGTAATCTGTAATTTTTCAATATTCAAATCTGTTAGCTAATTAGTAATTTATTTCTAGGTTTGAGAAAATATAAATAAAGTGATTAAAACTTTAGATGTTGATGATTTTCTTAGCAAAATTTCAGACAATATTTTGCTAATAGACGCAAGAAGTGAAGCAGAGTTTTTACAAGGCAACATTCCTGGAAGTATTAATATACCATTATTGAACAATGAACAACGCATTGTAATTGGCACAATTTACAAACAAAAAGGAAGAGAAGTGGCTGTAAAAAAAGGTTTTGAATTAATTGGTCCGCATTTTTATCAAAAATTTGAGCAAATTGCTGAACTTGCAATTGATAAAAAAGTTATGATTTATTGCTGGAGAGGTGGCATGAGGTCTGGCATCTTAAGCTGGATGATGAGTTTGGCTAATTATGAAGTTTTTACCTTAAAAGGTGGTTACAAATCGTTCAGGAAAAAAGTGTTAGAAATTAATTCTAGCAATTATACTTTTATCGTTGTTGGTGGAAAAACGGGATGCGGAAAAACAAAATGTTTACAATTATTAAAAGCCAAAAACGAACAAATAATTGATTTAGAAAATTTAGCTAATCACCGCGGAAGTGCTTTCGGACAAAATGAAAACAGTTGTCAACCAAGCAACGAAAACTTCGAAAATTTACTAGCTTTTGAACTACTTAAATGCAATCATCAACAAAAAATATGGATAGAAAACGAAAGTCGATTGATTGGAAAAATAAAAATTCCTGACAACCTTTATAATCAATTGAAATCTAGTTTTTTGATTGAACTAAAGATTGAAAAAAGGGAAAGAGTAAAGCGAATAATTGATGAATATGTAAAAACAGACACAAGCAACCTAATTGCATCAACCAAAAAAATTGAAAGAAAATTAGGCAATCAACGCATGCGCGAAGCCATAGAAGCTCTTGAATCAAAGGACTACAATACTTGGGTAAACTTTATTTTGCATTATTATGACCAAACCTATACTTACGGATTAAATAAAAGAAACGGTAAAAAAATAGAAGCAGATTTTGATTGGAGCAATGCAGAAAAAAGTATCAATAACCTTTTAAAATTAACAGCAGAAAATGAGTATTAAACTAACTGAATATAGCAGCGGATCAGGCTGCGGCTGCAAAATTCATCCTGAAAAGCTGGAAGAAATTTTAAAAGGTAAAAAGTCGAATCGATTATTTCCCAAACTTTTAATCGGAAATGATAAAGCTGATGATGCTTCTGTTTATCAATTAGATACTGAAAAAGCTTTAATTCAAACCTGCGATTTTTTTACGCCAATTGTGAATGATGCTTACCATTTTGGTAGAATCAGCGCGGCCAATGCCATAAGCGATATTTATGCTATGGGCGGAAAACCCTTAATGGCCAATGCTATTTTGTGCTGGCCAATTGAAAAACTATCAACTGAATTGGCCGCCAAAGTTATTGAAGGTGCTTTGAGCATTTGCGAAGAAGCAGAAATTCCTTTAGCTGGCGGACATTCTATTAATATTAATGAACCGGTTTTTGGTTTATCGGTAACAGGATTAATTCACCCTCAAAAAATAAAATCAAATGCAGGAGCTCAAATTGGCGATTATTTATTTATTACCAAGGCCTTAGGTACAGGTATGATGGCAACAGCTATTAAAAGAAATTTAGCTGATGAAAATACTGAAAATCAACTTATTTCGAATGCTTCACAACTGAATAAAATTGGTGAAAAATTAGCTGATTTAAAAGGTGTAAATGCCATGACTGATGTTACAGGTTTTGGATTGTATGGCCATTTACTCGAATTATGCAAAGGTGCTAACTTAAGTGCTGAATTATTTTTTGAAAAAATTCCACTTCTAGAATGGGCTAAACCTTGGGCAAATCAATTTGTTTTGCCTGACAATAGTTTTAGAAATTGGAACAGTTTTAAAAATGACATTGATTGCAAAAACGATTTAGCTTTCGCTTGGCTTAACGACCCTCAAACAAATGGAGGACTTTTAATTTCAGTTGCTGAAAATGAACTTTCAAACTTCTATGAATTAACAAAAAAGGAAAACTTACCTGAGTTTTCTCGCATTGCGATTGGAAAAATAGTAGCAAAAAAGGAAAAATTTATTACCATCTACTAAACAAGAATTCAATTTTCGAAAATCATTTATAAACTTACTTTTACCAAGCAAATTCGAATTTATGAAGCTTATAATTGAAAGCATTAAAAAATTAATACTTTTCGTAAAAAACGACATTTGGACTTCAGATATTAACCAATTACCGCGCTGGCAAAGAAACAGCATTAAAACAATTAGAATTACCATAATTGCCATTAAAGAGTTTAAAGAAAAGGAATTAATTCTTCGTTCTTCAGCTTTAACTTTTTATACTTTGCTTTCTATAGTTCCAGTTATAGCCATGATTTTTGGCATAGCTAAAGGATTTGGTTTAGATGAATTGATGAGAAAAGAACTTTTCAAGTATTTTCATGCACAACCTGAAATATTGCAATATCTATTGACATTTTCCGAATCATTACTTAAAAATACCCAAGGTGGTTTAGTAGCAGGTATAGGTTTTGGACTTCTAATATGGTCTGTTTTACAAGTTCTTGGCAATATTGAAGAATCCTTCAATTCCATTTGGCACATAAAAAACGCTAGAAGTTGGATTCGGAAATTCACCGACTATTTGGCCATAATGCTTATTGTGCCACTTTTTGTTATTCTATCAGGCAGTATAACCGTATTTTTTGAAGTTAAAATTGATGAATTAGCAAGCGAATATTCCCTAGTTGGCTCAGTTAAAGATTGGATATTTTTAGGATTTAGAGTAATACCTTATTTAATCGTTTGGACCATGTTCACAATGATTTTTATGGTCATGCCAAACACAAAAGTGAAAATATCTGCTGCCATTATCGCTGGAATTATTGCAGGAACTTGCTTTCAAATTTTCGAACATCTTTTTATTTCAATGCAATTAGGCGTAGCTCGTTATAATGCCATATATGGAAGTTTTGCTTCATTCCCTTTATTTATCACATTTTTACAACTAAGCTGGACAATCATTTTAATTGGTTGTGAAATAGCCTATTCCATCCAAAACTTAGAAAGTTACGAAAATCAACGTTTATCATCCAATGTAAGCCCTAAACTGAAATTCACTTATGCACTAGTTGTTTTGCAATATATTTCAAGAAAATTTAAAAATAATGAAGCCGCCCCTTCACCTGAAGAAATTTCAAAAAATCTAGAAATTCCTTTTAAAATTTCAAAAGAAATAACTGATTATTTGTATAAATGTGGCTTAATTGTGGAAGTAGTTGACGATAATTTAAGAGATATTAATTACCATCCAGCTATGGATTTATCGTATCTAAAAGTCAATTTTGTTTTGGAAAGATTAGAAACAGAAGGCAAACATTTTAATTCATTTAGCAATGTTCCGAGTTTGGATAAATTTTTAAAATTGATGAACGACATCGATTTAATGGTAGATGAATCTGATCTTAATAAAAACATTCTTGATATTTAATTTAAATCTAAGTGAATGTCTTTCCGAATTAAAGCTTATAGAAATCATAATAGACTTGAAATTATTGATATTTGGGAAAAATCTGTTCGTGCTACGCATCACTTTTTAAAAAAGGAAGACATTGATTTTTTTAAAACATTGGTTTTAGAATTTGAATTTGATGAAAGCAATTTATTTTGCTTAGAAAATACTGAAAATGAAATAATTGGTTTTATGGGTATAATTGATAGAAAATTGGAAATGTTATTTCTAAAACCAGATTATATAGGATTGGGCGCTGGGAAATTTTTAATGAATTATGCTTTAAATTATTTAGGCGTTAAAAAAGTGGATGTGAACGAAGACAATAAAACAGCACTTAAATTTTACCAGAAATTTGGCTTCGAAATTATACAAAGAAATGAGTTTGATAGTTCAGGAAAACCTTATCCAATTCTTGAATTAGCATTAACCAAAAACTCCCTTTAAATTTCAATTTTCATAAAAAATGATTGAAAATAAGAATATTAGCTATTTTGAAGGACTCAATTCATTGAGATTTATGGCTGCTTTTTTAGTTGTTATGCACCATACTGAAACTATTAGAGCTAAAAATGCACTACCTAATTTAAATTGGTTGGGTTTATTTAAAAATGGAGGAAATGCAGTTACTTTCTTTTTTGTTTTAAGTGGTTTTTTAATCACCTATTTGTTGCTTAAAGAAAACTTTAAAACTAATACAATAAGTATCAAAACTTTTTATTTAAAACGATTGCTGCGCATTTGGCCCCTTTATTTTTTATTGGTTTTTATTGGAACAATCTTACTGCCACAAGCATTTTTATGGTTAAAAATTAATTATGAAATGCCTTACACTTTAGGTCAAGTTTGGCATTATTTTTTGTTTTTTGTCCCAGGTTTGGTTAAGTTCTATTACGGAAATCACTTTTTAGAGCCTCTTTGGTCAATAGGAGTTGAAGAAGTTTTTTATCTTATTTGGGCTCCGTTATTTTACATTTTTAGAAAAAAAAACATTCTAAATTTACTGTGGACTGTAATATGCCTTAAATTAACAATTACGGCTTTAGGAGAATTTTGGCTTAAAAACGATTTAATGAATTATATTTTAAGCACATTTAAATTTGAAGCTATGGCTGTTGGCGGCTTAGGCGCCTTTTTTGTTTTTAATCAAAAAGGAACAATAGCTAGTCATTATCTTTTTAAAAAAGAAATTCAAATACCAGTTTATTGTTTATTAATCAGTTATTTATTATTTCATTCAAACATTAATAATATTTTTTGGGATTTAATTTTTAAAACCACTATTATATCACAAATGCTATTAAACTTTCTATTTCTTTATTTGATTATTAGTGTTTCATTGGTAAATGATAAATGGTTGTTTTTAAGGTCAAAAACGCTCGATTTTTTGGGTGAAATATCTTATGGAATTTATATGTATCACATGCTGATAATATTTGCCATCATTCAATTTCTGAAACCTTGGTTATCTAATCAAAATTTAATTACGGGAACAATTGTTTTTTATTTAATCTTAGCATTATTGGTCATCTTAATTTCAGCTATTTCCAAACTCACGTTCGAGAATTTCTTTTTAAATTTAAGGAAGAAAAAAGAAGGCTGAAAACCTAAATACTTAAGATTTCATGTTGATATATTGCAGAGGCTGACCAAAATCTGATTTTCTGCAAAGCGCAATTACCACTTGCAAATCGTCAATTTTTTTTCCTGTAACTCTAATCAAATCATCCATGATGGCTGCTTGAACTTTTGCTCCAGAATCTTTAATGGCCTTCACAATTTTTTTAGCGTTCTCTTTTTCAACGCCTTGTTTAGCCTTCATATCCTTTTTAATAAATTGACCCGATGGATAATATTCAGCTGAAAAATCTAAAGCCATTGGATCTATTTGAAGGGCAATCAATTTTTTTCTCAAAATATCTTCCATATGCCCCAAGCGCATATCATTTTCAGTAGTAATTTTAACAATCAAATTCTTTTTATCAAAGTCATATTCACTTTTTGAATCCCTAAAATCATAGCGTGTTTGCAATTCTTTTTTTGCGTTATTTATAACGTTGTCAAGATTTTGAACATCAATTTTGCTTACAATATCGAATGAAGGCATAGTATTTTTTGGTTCAAATTTATTTTAATTTTTTTAAAAGTAAATTTCTTGGGCCAGCCTAAAAGTGTTAGCATGCGCCTCAACAATGGTAGTTAATTTTTCAGAATAACCACCACCCATTGAAACAGCAATTGGGATTTTATTTTTATGGCATATTTCAAGTACAAATCTATCACGCTTTTTACATCCTTCTAAACTTAAACTCAAACGACCTAACTTATCACTTTCTAAAACATCAACACCAGATTGATAAAAAATAAAATCAGGTTGTTCTTCATCTATAAGTCGAGGTAAAGTATTAATTAAAGTTTTTAAATAAAAATCATCTCCAGTTCCATCTGGAAGAGGAATGTCTAGATCGGATTTTTCCTTTGGGAGTGGATAATTTTTTTCACCATGCATAGAGAAAGTAAAAACGCTTGTATTTTCTTTAAAAATTTGAGCAGTACCATTGCCTTGATGAACATCTAAATCGACAATTAAAATTTTGCTCGATAGATTTTCTTTTAAAAGCTTATTGGCTGCAACTGCCATATCGTTAAGCAAACAAAATCCTTCACCTGACGCAATTAATGCGTGATGAGTTCCTCCAGCAATATTCATACTAATACCATACTTCAGCGCATATAAAGTATTTTCAAAAGTACCTCCTAAAATGCCTTTTTCTCTATGCACCAATGCTTCACTAAAAGGAAAACCAATTTTTCGAATTTCATTACTCGATAATTTTTGATGATTCAATTTATGCAAATACTCCATAGAATGAGTGAATAAAATACTTTCATCATCCAACAATTTAGGTTTAAAAAAATTATCTGATTTAACCGTTCCTTCAAACAAAATTTGTTCAGGAATTAAATCATATTTGTCCATTGGGAAACGATGGTTATCGCTTAATTTATGTTTATAATAATTATCCCACGCAATTTTAAGCATTTAAATAAAAAAAAGTAAATTTATAAGTCATTAACAATTCATCGATTTATAGTTTTCTGAAATAAATATTTAAATAAATATTCTATATTTGAACGTCTTAAAACTATTTAAAGTTTCATGTTTTCGAAAAATTCAATCAAATTATTCTTTTCAATTCTGATTATCAGTCCAATGATTATGAGCTCATGTTCAGATGAAAAAAAATCAGAAAGCGATAATCCAAATAAAGAAATAAGCGCTGATGGAACAGATGGAGCAAGAAGTAAGTACTTAAACGTAAATGGTGAATACTTCGCAATCCCTTCTCCTTTCCAGATTTCAATGCTTTTAAAGGAATCAAAAGCGCCTTACAGCAAAAACAATTTAAGTACACCTGGTAACCTCAATAGATTTTCAACAACTTTCTTAAAAGCATTTAATTTAGGTGTATATGGTGCTGATTTGGGCTATGTTATGATGAATGATCAATCGCAAGATGCAATCGATTATATGGCCAGTATCAAAAAGCTTGGAGATGAAATAGGAATTTCAGCTGCTTTTGACCAAACTTTAATGAAAAGGTTTGAAGAAAATGTAACCAATACAGATTCAATTCTTAAACTAGTGTCAGATGCCTATCAGGTAAGTGATGACTACTTGAAAAACAATCAGAGAAACGATTTAAGCGCAGTGGTTCTTACAGGAGGTTGGATTCAAAGTTTGTACTTTGGTTGCAAAATTGCCTTAGAAACCCAAAATCACAACCTGAAAAAGAGAGTAGTTCAACAAAAAAATACAGTTGAAAGTTTGGTTAAACTTCTTTTTCCGCATGCCGCAGAAAATGAAGAAATAAAAGAATTAACTCTTATGATGATTGAGCTTTCTGAGGAATTTAATCAAATTGAAGTAACTTACAAATATATTCCTCCAACAACTGACAAACAAAAAATGACAACTGTAATCAACAGTGAAACATCAGTTAATTTTACAACTGAAAAATTAGAAAAAATAACTTCTAAAATAGAATCAATCAGAAATAAATTTACTTCATAAAAACTATATGAATTCTAGAATTTTACGCCTAATTCTTTTTATTGCCATAGCTTTTTTAGCTCAAATAAATAATGCTAAAGCACAATGTGACTCTTTAGTAAAAAAATGTTCTAGAAATATTTCTTCCGAATATATTTCTGATGGTCAGAGTTACAAATCTTTTTTACAAGCCGATCAAGAAGCAGAATACAAATTAACTTTATTTGAAGGAACAACTTACAGGTTTGCAGGCTGCAGCGGCAGTACAGACAGAAATTTAATTTTTACACTGTTCGACATGGAAGGCAATTTATTATTCACCAATCGTGATTTTGATATTGCACCTTATTGGGATTTTGAAATAAAAAATACTATCGACTGTAAAATGACGCTCAGTCTTGACCCGAAAAAAATAGAATCCGGTTGCGGAGTAGTTTTAATAGGCTTTAAAAAGAAATAGAAAATTATCATGAGTGAGATTATTATCAAATCTCTCATGCAACTTTTTGCGATTATTGCCAAAGGTGATACGGAAAATAAAATAGGGCGAAAAGTTGTAGAGGCATATCTTAAGAACCAATTAAATGCTGAACTTGTTAGCGAATACCTTGAGTTGTTCGACCAATTTGTAGAAGTTCATCATAATATATCCTCTAAAAAAGAAGGTGAAAAGAAAAAAACCTCAGTTAATTCAGTTAAAGTTTTAAGAATTTGTAATCAAATCAACAGTGAATTAACTCACAAACAGAAAATTGTAGTTATTGTAAGGTTGCTCGAACTTATTAGTTCAGATATTGATATTACCCAACAAGAAGTTGAGTTTATCAATGTAGTAGCCGAAATCTTCAATGTAAACATTGAAGAATTTAATGAAATAATGAACTTTTCATTTGGTACTTATGAGTTTTTGGAAACCAATCCCAATTTCATCATTATCGACCAAAAGAATAATATTCAACATTACACCAAAAACAAAAATGAAAATTTTGAAGGAAAAATTTCCTTCTTGCGTGTCAAAAGTGCTGGAGTTATCATTTTAAAATTAACTGGAAACGAAGATTTGTATCTCAACGGACAAATCATTAACAATGGAAGCATTTATTTCTTCAATCCAGGAGCATCATTAAGAAGTAGCAAAATCACTCCTATTTATCATTCCGACATTCTTGGTCAATTTTTGAACGATAATTTGTCGGCTAAAGTGAATATGGAGGTAAGAGACATTACTTACAAATTTGCGAATGGAAAAATTGGTATTCATCCCATTACATTTAAAGAAGAAGGTGGAAAACTTCTTGGAATTATGGGTGGATCCGGAGCTGGAAAAACTACTTTATTAAATGTACTTTGCGGCAATTACCCAACTTCAAGCGGTGAAATCTTAATTAATGGTAACAACATTATTACTGAAAAAGAGAAAATCGAAGGGGTTATAGGTTATATTTCTCAAGATGATTTATTAATAGAGGAATTAACTGTTTTTCAAAACTTATTCTATAACGCTAAACTCTGCTTTGATAACTTAAATCAAAGACAAATAATTAAAAAATGTCTTGCCTTATTAAAAGATTTAGGTTTATATCATATCAAGGATTTAAAAGTGGGAGGTCCATTAAATAAAAACATTTCTGGTGGACAAAGAAAAAGACTTAATATCGGTTTAGAATTAATTAGAGAGCCTTCTGTGCTTTTTGTAGATGAACCTACATCGGGTTTATCATCAAGAGATTCAGAAAATATAATGGATTTATTAAAAGAACTTTCATTAAAAGGAAAGTTGATTTATGTAGTTATTCACCAACCCTCATCCGACATTTTCAAAATGTTTGATCAGCTTATCATCATGGATACTGGTGGATATTTAATTTACAAAGGAAATCCGGTTGATTCTGTTTTGCACTTCAAACAATTGATTAACCATGTCAGCAGTCGTGAAAGTGAATGCCCTGCTTGTGGTAACGTTAATCCAGAGCAGATTTTTAACATTATTGAATCAAAAGTAATTGATCAATACGGGAATTTTACACAAAGTAGAAGAATTCCACCGACTGAATGGAACAAGGTATACAAAAATATGTACGGGGAGGTTTTAGAAGACGCATTTGAAAAAGCTCCTTTGCCTGAAATTTTATTTAAAATTCCAAAACGCCTCCGTCAAATAAAAATATTTACCATTCGTGATGTTTTATCTAAAATTACGAATCGTCAATATTTAATGCTTAACCTATTTGAAACTCCAATATTAGGTTTCATTTTGGCTTACATGGTGCGTTTTTACAATAGCGATGTTACCAATCAGATTGGTTATATCTATCGTGAAAATGAAAATATTCCAGCTTACTTATTCATGGCAGTGGTAGTTGCCCTATTTATTGGAATGACTGTAAGTGCTGAAGAAATTATTCGAGATCAAAAAATATTAAAACGAGAACAATTCCTCAATTTAAGTAGATTTAGCTATTTAACATCCAAAATTTTAATCATGTTTTTCTTGTCTGCCATACAAATGCTAGGTTTTGTGGTGGTCGGAAACTTGATTTTAGATATTAGCGGAATGACCATCGATTATTGGTTAATTATGTTTACCACGGCATGTTTCGCCAATATGGTTGGCTTAAATATCTCCTCTACATTTAATTCAGTTGTTACTATTTACATTGTAATTCCGTTTTTACTAATTCCACAGTTGTTATTAAGTGGTGTAATTGTAAAATTTGAAAAACTAAATCCAACTTTATCTTCCAATACAATGGTTCCTATTGCAGGAGAAGTTATGGTTTCTAGATGGGCATTTGAAGCATTGGCAGTTAATCAATACAAAAACAATACCTACGGAAAAATATTCTACAATTTCGAGAAAGACATATCAAAAGCCAACTTTCATAAAGATTATTGGATTCCTAAATTATTAGGTAAAATTTCCACAATTGAAAGAAATTTAGGCTTAAAAAATGAAACTGAAAAAGCAGAAGTTGAAAAAGATATTTTGCTTTTATATAATGAATTACAAGAATTTAATTTAGCCAACCCACAAGGTGCCTTTAAAAATGCTAATCAAATTAATTTTAAAGAAATTACCAGCAATAAATCAATTTTGGAAAATTTGAGAGCCTATTTAGAAAAACTAAAATCTGATTATATAAAATTTGCCAATAAAGTAACTAATAAAAAAGATGCCGTTGTTTCTACCAAAATGGCAACAGAAGCCGATAAAATGGCATTTTTTGAAATGAAAAACGATTACTTTAATGAAGCTTTGGAAGACTTGGTGAAAAACAAAAATTCATTAAGCGTAATTGCTGAAATCGATAATCAATTTATTCAAAGGGTTGATCCAATTTTTCAACTACCCCCTCCTGATGGATTTTTAAGGGCTCATTTTTTCGCACCTTACAAAAGAATTTTCGGAAATTATGTAGATACTTTTTGGGTAAATTTAATTGTTATTTGGTTTTTTACAGTCCTTTTATTTGTTACTCTTTACTTCGATTTCTTTAAATGGTTAATGAATATTTCGGACCGTTTGAAAGGAAAAACAGAATAATCAACCTTTAACCTATTTCATAAAAAAAGGACTAAAATAAAATTTAGTCCTTTTTTATTTTGTTTAAATGGAAAGAAAATTAGATCCTATTTTCAGTATATTCTAAAATCTCTTTCTCTAAAGTATAGGCTTTTTCAAGTATTAATTTGGCCTCTGATAAAATTTGAATAACGTAATCTTTATCGTCAAAACTTTGTGTATTTACTTTAACGTTCAAATAGGCTCCAACAACTGCTGTTCTTGCACAAGCAGCGCCAACAGCAGCATCTGTTATAGAATTCGGATTCCCAATTTCAGCCATTGCTTTGCAAATATCCATTGATTCTAAAGCCGCCTTCATAGTGCGAAAAGGAACCTCAATGGCTTTTTTGGTAGCTTCTTGAATTTTGCGTTTACGCACTTCTTTTTCATATTCAGTAGTTTTAGGTAAAGCAAATGCCTCCATAATTTCATTAAACGAACGTGTGTCCTCATCCACTAAACGTAGCATGGTTCTTTTTAATTCTTGTGCATTTTCAGCCCAATTTGAAAATTCTTCCCAACGATCGTCCCAGCCTCTTTTATGTGCCGAAAGATTGGCAACCATAGCGCCTAAAGAAGCACCCAAAGCACCCACATAGGCAGCAACTGAACCACCACCTGGTGCTGGTGACTCTGAAGCAGTTTCATTGGCAAACTCCCATAAATCTTTACTTACTAATTTATATTCCGTTTCATCTCTTAAAACATATTCGATTACTCGTTTTTTTGGATCAAATTCACCTAATTCATCCAATCCCATAGATTTGATGGCTATTTTAACTAACTCTTTTTCAGAAACCCCAACCGAACGTTTTTGCTTCCTTAAAAAATATTTACCTGCATCTAATAAGGATTTAAGTGGCACTAAACCAACTATTTCTGAACCAGTAACTCTAATGCCTCTTTCTTCTGCTTTTTTGCAAACTTCATCAAAAGCAATATGAATGGGTGTAATATTGATATTGGTTAAGTTTATAGAAATTTGAGCTATACCATATTCTTCAATAAACCATCCAATGGCTTTTACAGCCTTCAATGAACCAGGAATGTTTACAGGATTTCCATTAGCATCGTTCACAATTTTACCTGTGATAGGATCTCCTTCGCGTTTAACTCGTCCTTTTTCACGAATATCAAAGGCTATTGAATTAGCTCTTCTAACCGAAGTGGTGTTTAAGTTAACATTATAGGCTACTAAAAAATCTCTTGCTCCAATAGCTGTTGCACCTGTTTTAGACAAAAATTTAGCTGGTCCAAAATCGGGTTTCCAATTTGGATCTTGGAATTTTTGAGGTAAACCTTCATATTCACCAGCACGACAATTAGCTAAATTTTTACGTTCATCATTACTGGCAGCAGCTTCATAATAATAACCCGGAATACCTAACTCTTCACCTACTTTTTTACCTAATTTATGGGCAAATTTTACTGTTTCTTCCATTGTTATTCCTGAAATTGGAATAAATGGACAAACGTCAGTTGCACCCATTCTTGGATGCTCGCCTTTATGTTTGCTCATATCAATTAGTTCAGCTGCTTTTTTAATTCCTCTAAAAGCTGCTTCAACAACCTGATTAGGCTCTCCAACGAAAGTAACCACGGTTCTATTGGTTGCTTTACCTGGATCAACATTTAGCATTTTTATACCTTCAACACTTTCAATGGCTTCGGTAATTTGTTTAATGATATTCAAATCGCGGCCTTCCGAAAAGTTTGGCACGCATTCAATAAGTCTTTTCATTGCGATATTTTTTTAATGCTCTTGGCTTAATTTGTTGGTAAATATATTCCAATTTACGCTAACCTAAATTGATGAAAAATTTATTTTGATTAAATTAAATACTGACCTCAAAAAATTGTTTCATGTGTTAATAAAGGAAATTTATTAAATCAGTTAATTCAAAACAAAATACCTTAATTTAATTATGAAAACATCCTTTTAAAATTTGTAAGATTTGGGCGTAAACTGTAAAATATATCTTTTTTTACCCCAACGCTGTTTGTTAGCTTCAATTAATTTTTGAAATTAAACTCATGCGCTTTATCATTACTTTTTGCATTGTTTTAACAACTTGTTTATCACATTCACAAGTGTTAAAATGGTTTTGGAATGATACTTTGTTGATGTCAGAATTTCACCCAAAAACAGGTTTTAAAAAAGAATGGTATAAAAGCGGAAAACTTAAACTTTCAGGAATTGAATCAGGAACTCCCATTCAAAAAGCAAAAAGCAATTTTTCAGTTTGGTATGAAAATGGAAACCTTCAGTTTCAATGGAAAATGGATGAAGAAGGTTTAATTGAAATTTGTGAATATTTTCCAAATGGAAAACTTCGTGAAAAAATTAAAGCCAAAGCAACTGCTGATACTAGCGCTACAGTTCAAAACTATTATGTGTGGACTTATTGCAACAATGGTTTTTTAACCAATGAATTTTGCAATTCTTGCGCTGGATTAAAATCCTTCAAAGTATTTTTCTGCGATGGAAAACTAAAAATTGATGCCTCAAAAGTAGGAGATGCATTTTCTGGTTCCTACAAGGAATACCACAACTCTGGTGCTTTAAAATTAGAAGGTCAATATAAAGAAATTAAAAACTTTGAAGAAGGTATGTTGGCAACTTCAAAAAAAATTGGAGAATGGCGCATTTATGATGAAAAAGGTAAAAAACTTCGTTTAGAAGTTTATAACCAAGAAGGTAAATTAATTAGCCAAAAAGATTTTAAGTAGTTTTTTGTATTTGCTCAAAAAAAACTCCTTCTTTTAAGGCATAAGCAGAATAAAACATTTTCTGAAAAGCACTCATTTTCCAAACTGTATTTATTAAAATCATGGCTACCACAATCATATCCACTCTCAGATTAATTATACCCGGATGTTTGGTTCTTTCTGCTTTGGTCGAAGCCAATATTTCTTTCGAAAACTGATAAAATTTAGCTTCTAAAATTTCATAGACTTGAAAATCAAAAGCTGTTTTTTCTTCCTTTTTTTCTTGCAGAATCATTTCAGTTAACGTTTCCCAAGGCCCAGTGGCACCAATCATTTGAATGGGTTTAAAAATCTCAATTTGTTTTTTTAATTCTTTTAGATTTTCATTAATAAAAGCAGAGATTTTATCTGCTTCAATTTCTGTAATGGGGTCTGACGGTAAAAACTTTTCAAGCAAACGGGCCCCTCCTATTTCAAAACTTTTTTTCCAGAAAATCTCATTTTTATTGGCAATAATAAATTCTGTGCTCCCACCACCCATGTCAATAATCAGCGATTTTTCATCTCCTAAATCGAAAGAAGCATTCACCCCTTTGTAAATTAATTCTGCCTCACGACTTCCCTCAATTATTTCAATTTCAATGCCTGTTTTTTCAAAAACCAAATCTTTAAACTCCTTTTGATTTTCGGCATTTCTAACGGCAGAGGTAGCGATAGCTTTTACTTTATGAATTCTCTTTTTTCGAATTACATTTTTAAACTCCAATAAGGCATTAATGGCTCTCACTTGGGCATCAGGTAAAATGGTTTTTTGGTTTATTCCTCCTTTTCCCAGTTTAACACCAATGCGCGCATCGTGAATAATTTTAAAACCTTGAGGCTTTATTTCGGCTATACTTAAATTAAATGTATTGGTACCTAAGTCAATTACGGCTATTCTCAAAATAATGATTGAATTATGATTTGTAAAACAACCATTTCCATAGTTCTTTATAATTTACTTTTTTGCCATACATTAATATTCCTGTGCGGTAAATTTTGCCTGCCATCCATGTGGTAAAAATGAAACCAGCAACTAGCAAAGTGGCTGACAATATTATCTGCCAAGTGTCAACACCAAATGGCAAACGAACCATCATAACGATAGGAGAAGTGAGCGGAATCATTGAAAACCAAAAGGCTATGCCACTTTCAGGATTTTGAATGACCATTTGCGAAACCACAAAACCAAAAATGATAGGCAAAGTAATAGGCATCATAAATTGTTGTGTATCGGTTTCATTATCGACTGCTGCGCCAACTGCGGCAAATAGCGAAGCATATAATAAATAACCTCCTATGAAAAAGAAAATAAACATAATTAACATTACTGGAATATTAATCGTGTTTAATACTTCAAACAATTCATTGGAGTCTACTTCCACATTTTCGGCTTTGGCTAATTCTGATTTAATGTTAGAACTTACATTCATTTCTGATGTAATTTTTGTAGTATCATATTTATCGGTCATTACAGCACTTGAAACCGCTGAAATTCCTGATGTTAAGGCCACCCAAAGTAAAAATTGGGTTAATCCAACCATGGCAATACCAATAATTTTTCCCATCATTAACTCAAAAGGTTTTACTGATGAAATAATTACTTCTACTATTCTGCTGGTTTTTTCCTCCATCACTCCGCGCATCACCTGCACACCATACATAAAAATGAAAATATAGTTTAAAATAGCTCCAATAAAACCAATATAACCCTTAAATTGATTGCTTTTTTCTTCTTTTCCAGGTTCGCTAAATTTAAAAGTTTTTAATGCTAAATCTGTTTTTACTGAATAATACTTATCCGGATCTATTTCAAAGGATTTAATTTTCATACTTTCAATTCGTTCCGTAATTTTTGAATCAATGTAGTTTAAACTCAAAAAACTAGGTTGCGATTTAAAGAATACCTGAACCACATTGGAGGAAACAATATTTTTAGGAATGTATAAAATACTGGTGTATTCACTGGTATGAAAACTCTCCTTAACTTCTTCGAGCGATTGATTGGTGTATGAGTATTTGATATTGCTCGTTTCTGGTAATTTCTGAAAAGCATTAGTTTCATCAACCACAATTAAATGCTGTTTTTCATTATCATTGGTTGAAAGCCATGCTGCTCCAAAAATAATTCCACCAAACAGTAATGGCCCTAAAATGGTCATTATAATAAATGATTTCTTTTTTACACGAGTGAAATATTCACGTTGAATGATTAGCCAAATTTTTTCCATTTTAGTTCAGTTCTTTTACTTTTTGAATAAATATATCGTTCATGCTTGGTATTTCTTCGCTCACCTCTTGTATTTGAACATGGGGAATGCAAGCGCTTAATAAATCATTTAACTTGCTATTGTTCAATAACTTCACTTTAGCACTGTGGAAATTTTCTTCCTTTTTGTTTTCCAACAATTCAAAATTGCTCCAAAGCGCATTGCCAAATGCAATGGCATTGCCATCATATTTCAAATTGAAAATATTGTCTTTATATTCATTTTTTACGCTTTTTACTGAGCCTTCCAATATTTTTTTTGATTTGTTTATCAAAGCAATGTTGTCGCAAATTTCTTCAACCGATGACATGTTATGCGTTGAAAAGATAATAGTTGAACCTTTTGCTTTTAATTCTAAAATTTCATTTTTTAATAATTCTGCATTTATGGGGTCAAAACCGCTAAAGGGTTCGTCCAAAATAAGCAAAGGTGGTTCATGCAAAACCGTAACTATAAACTGCACTTTTTGCGCCATACCTTTCGAAAGTTCTTCAATTTTTTTGTTCCACCAAGGGGCTATTTCAAACTTTTCGAACCATTTTTTTAACCTTTTAATGGCTTCTTGTTTCGATAAACCTTTCAATTGGGCTAAATAAACTGCCTGCTCGCCTACTTCCATTTTTTTATACAAACCTCTTTCTTCGGGCAGATAACCGATTTTAGAAATGTGACTACTTTCTAAAATTTCATTTTGAAAGAATATTTTTCCTGAATCGGGCGCTGTAATTTGGTTGATTATCCTAATTAAAGAAGTTTTTCCAGCTCCATTAGGGCCTAACAAACCGAAAATACATTTTTCAGGAATGTTCAAACTTACATCGTCCAAAGCTTTGTGATTGGCGTATTGTTTGGTTACGTTGTGAACCTCAATAATATTCATCGAATAAAAAGATATATTGGTTGGCGGCTAAAGTAAGTTTATAGCATAAAACTCAAATGATTTTTTTATAAACGGTAAAAATTTAACTTGAATTGAGATGAATTGCAAATTACAAATTGCAGATTGCAAATTTTTTAAAGCTTGATGATTTTTGTGCTTTCAAAAATGCTCAAATTATTGTTAATCAAATTCTCCTCTACTTTGGAGAGGCGTTAGGTCCTTTTTTGATGGTTTTTCTTTCCAACTTTCTAAACTTTTTAACCTTCTAACTTTCAACTATTTTTCATCGTTCTTTTCCTTGATGAAAAGAACCAAAAATCAAGACGATACAAAATCCCTTCGTTTATTCTGCGCTCCAGCCCCATCGCGAACAAAGGCTGAATAAACCCTGCTTTGCTCCCGCTTGGCCGCCACATGTATCGTCATTGCCAACACACGGTTTTTCTTTTAATCGAAAATTTCTGTTCTTTCCAAACCTTCCAACTTTATAACTCTTCAACTTTAAACTTAACCTTTTTCTTGGTACTTAGTACAATTTTCATCGTACATTAAAACAATCTTCAATTTATCAAAAATCAAAATCTCAATATAGCTGAGGTTTCGACTACGCTCAACCTCCAATTTTTCTGAAATCTTCAAATTATCCAAAATCAAAATCTCAATACTCATATCTAATATCGCAAATCTATTATGGAAATAATGCTTTTTTCTAATCCCGAAGGGATTAAATGTTAATAGAAAAATAAATTCCATTCATTTTTCACGACCCCAGCGTGGGTCGAATAATGTGGTTTTTTAATTGCAAATTACAGTTTATAGATTTTCAAAACCCTATGATTTTATTCTCTCCTTTTCTTTTTTCTTGATAAAAAAGAAACAAAAAATCAAGACGATATAAAACCCTTCGCAATTATACCGAAAGCATATCTGTAATAATCCAATAAAATTGGATTAAACAGCTATTGCATCGGCATTATACTAAACCTGGTTTTAAATAATGAGTATAAATTGCACACTGGCTCCATCGCGTGCCAAGGCTATTATTGCCCTGCTTTGCTCACACATTGCTGCCGCGCCATATCGTCAGGCCTACACACGGTTTTTCTACTAATTTGATGATATTTGTCCTTTCTGAAATTATTGAAAATCTCAAATCTCAATTTAGCTTCGGTTTCGACTACGCTCAACCTCCAATCTTTCTGAAATCTTCAAATTATCGAAAATCAAAATCTCAATATAGCTGCGGTTTCGACTACGCTCAACCTCCAATCTTTCTGAAATCTTCAAATTATCGAAAATCAAAATCTCAATACTCATATCTAATATCACAAATCTATTCTGGAAATAATGCTTTTTTCTAATCCCGAAGGGATTAAATGTTAATAGAAAAATAAATTCCATTCATTTTTCACGACCCCAGCGTGGGTCGAATAATGTCGTTTTTTAATTGCAAATTACAGTTTACAGATTTTTAAACCCTATGATTTTGTTCTCTCCATTTCTTTTTTCTTGATAAAAAAGAAACAAAAAATCAAGACGATACAAAATCCCTTCGTTTATTCTGCGCTCCAGCCCCATCGCGAACAAAGGCTGAATAAACCCTGCTTTGCTCCCGCTTGGCCGCCACATGTATCGTCATTGCCGACACACGGTTTTTCGTTTAATCGAAAATTTCTGTTCTTTCAAAACTTTCTAAATTTAACCTTCAAATAAATAACCAGCGCCAGCAAAGACCCAGAGGGTCGAAATATTTTGTAGCAATGGGCTAGCAACGGACTTCATTCCGTTGTCATTATAAATCAAAATTCAATTTGAGTTCCATAGGAACGGCATATATTGCCAATAGAAAATTGCAGATTTCTAAACCTAGCGCCTAAGATCTATCTTATAAAAGCTTTTTTAATTATGGAAGCCTCCAAAAATAAATCTACTAACCTCCGTTTTTGCCATAAAACCCACTAACTGCGGCAAACCAAAAAAAAATAATTTTCATGCTTTGATTATTGGAATTAAAATATTTAATTCGTTAAGGCAAAAAACGAATGAATTTTCATCTATCCGTCAAAATATAAGAGATAAAAGAAAATTTTGTTCGGATATATGCGAGTTATACACTAAGATAACAACTAATAAGATATGAAAGAAATCGAAAGTTTAAAAAAGGAATTCAAGGACGCAACCATATCAATCGAAAAAGATTTTATTAATATTATTCATCCTAATAGTAAGGATGTAAAAAAGTTGTTTGATATAAATACTAAAGTAAAGACTAATAAAATTGACCTTTACGGAATTAAGCTCTTTTTGACAACAAAATATTTATTAGGACAGTCAATTGCAAGATTTGATTATTTTGAAGCAGTAGTAGATTTTTCGAACATATTCGATTATTATGACGGTGAGTCAATCTCAATAAAAGCATGTGGAAAGGATTATAAAAAAAAATGCCATTTCGAAATTGATAGAATTTCTGAAGAATTTACAGAATTTTTGGACCAATCAATACATTGGGACCATTTTTCTTCAGAATATTTTCATAGCATCAAAATCTATAATTTCAATTCGATTTACAAATTGGAAATAGACAACAAAGAATTTTATACTAAAATTCTTGAAACATGTTGTCAAATATTCTTTCAGCTATCTTCAAAACACGGATTAAATGTAAAATTAACAGATCTTTCCGATAATGAAAAATATCAGCCTGAAATTGAAGAAGCAGATACAAGTGCAATAAAATCAACTGTAATTGAATTTGAAAATTATGATTTTGATTTGGTAAACTATTACAATAGAGCAATTCATCTACCAAATAGCAACTTCAAGTACATAGCCTTTTTTCAAGTCTTAGAATGTATTTTTGATGAAGTCTATCTCAATGAAACCATTCAAGACACACGCTCGATTTTAAATTCTGAATGGTTTAGTTCCAATAATTCCGAACATGTTCAATTACTAATTAAGTTAATTGAGAGATTTAATAAAGACCAAAACGACAGATCAAAAGTGAAACTAATTCTCGAGAAATATTTTAAGATGAATTTACATGATGAGGCATATTTAGTAGCATATTCTGATGTTTCGAGTATTTTAATTAGCTTAAAACTTATCACCAATGAAAGCGAACTGAAAGACCTTCAAAAAATTGCCAACTTTATCTATGACATTCGCAATGAATACACTCATTCTAACAGAAAATTTCCAAAAAGGAAGGAAACAAATGTAGAAGCCCTTAAAATAAATGAACACATCGAATTAATAAGACTTATATCAAAAACAATTATACTGAACTACAAAAGACCATGAAAAGCCTAGTAAATAGCAGCACTTACCCAAAAGTAGCGGTTCATCTGTTAAATGAAGCCTTTTGCTTCGTTTCAAGTTTATTGCTGGCAGACAGTTTTGTGCTTCGAAAACCGCTTCTTCGCATAGTTCCAAAATGGTGGTGGCAATGCTAATAGACTATCCGTCAATAAAAAAACAAATAACACAAAAAGAAAATGGTAAAGAGAATTTTTAAATGTTTAGTTGCTTCGCCAAGTGACACAAAAGATGAAAGAGATTTGTGCTTAAAAATTTTCAACGAACTTAACAAAGGAATCGGTGAAAGTTTTGGTTTCACTATTGAAGAAAGAATGTGGGAGCATAACACTCGACCAAGTTTTTCTAGTGAATATAGTCAAGCTACAATTAGTGACCAATTAGGAAATGATTATGATGTCTTTATCGGAATAATGAACCAAAAATTTGGAACAGAAACAAAAGTTGCAGGTTCAGGGACGGAAGAAGAATTTAACAATGCATACGAAAGAATAAAGAATAAGGAAAAAGTAGAAATAATGTTTTACTTTAATGACGCACTTGTAAAACCAAGTGCAATTAATACAAGTGACCTTGACAAAGTTAGAAACTTTAAAAGGCGAGTTGGAGATTTAGGTGGGTATCATTGGACATACAACGGAGCTAATGATTTTGAAAACACTTTCCGAACTCACTTGACAGATTATTTTATCAAGCTTTACAGTAAAGAAAAAGCAAGTTCAACAAAGGCTAACGTTCAATTTGAAGTTCTTAGAGCTAAATTTAGAGAAAACCTTGACAATTCTTTACAAGCATTCAGTTCACAACCTATAATTTGGGTTGACCCTGTCATTAGCAATACAAACGAAATTTCCCAAAATCCTGAAGAGAATTACACAAGACGAATTGATGTAATTGAAATAATAAATAATCCTGAATCAATTATTTTCAATGCCCCACCGCAATTTGGGCTAACTTCGTTAGCCCATTATTTGGTTCTTCAATCTTGGGAAAGAGGGAATTTTTGGCTTTATCTAGATTCTCACAAAACAAAATCTCACAACATTCATAATGCTGTTGTTCGAGAGACAGAAGCCCTTGGAATAAAATCGTCTGATTTAAAAGCAATTATCCTTGATTCTTGGAATAGTTATGAGTTAGATAGTTTTAAAAAACTGAAAAACTTATCAGATTCATATAAGGACATTCCCATAATTGTTATGCACACAGTTGAAGATGCCAAGTTTTTAAAAGAGCCAAATGACATCAAAATAGAAAGAAAATTTAAACAGCTTTTTCTATTAGCACTTCCAAGAACTCAAATCAGAAAAGTAGTTGCAGCATACAACAAGGCTAAAGAAATAGGTATTGAGGACAAGGTATTGACAAAAGTCATTTCAGACTTAGACGTACTTAATATACACCGAACGCCTATGAATTGTTTGACATTATTAAAAGTTGCCGAGAAATACTTTGATGAAAGTCCCATTAACAGAACTGATATGATTGAAAAAGTGCTATTCGTTTTATTTAACATGGATGGCATACCAAGGTATAAAACAACACCCGATTTAAAAGATTGTGAATATGTCTTAGGACGATATTGTGAAAAGATGATACGTGAAGACAAATATTTCTTTTCAAGAGATTTATTTATAAATGAACTAAAATCATTCTGTAAGGAGAAACTGATCGACTTAGAAGTAGAAGTTGTATTTGACGTTTTAGTTTTAAATAACATTATAGTAAAGCAAGAATTTGAGTATTGCTTCAGGTCTTCATTTTGGGTTTACTATTTCGCAGCAAAACGAATGCACAACGACAAAGATTTTGCAGATTATATTTTTTCTTCAAAAAAATACATTTCATTCCCTGAAATTATTGAATTCTACACAGGTATTGATAGAAACAAAATAGATGCACTTAAAATTTTAACAAAAGACATCAAAGAAACGTGTGACATAGTTAATTCTAAAGTAAGGCTAATTGGCGATATGAATATTTTTTCACAGATCCGCTGGCAGCCGACCGAAGAACAAATTCAAACTGCACAAAATCAACTTAGCGAAAATGTTTTAAGTTCTGGTTTACCTGACAACATTAAAGACCAACATGCTGATAGAACATATAATCAGATAAGACCATACAATCAAAGCATAAATGCATTTTTTGAAGAATACTCTCTGCATAATTTAATGCAAAATATTAAAGCTTCTTCGAGAGCTTTACGTAATAGCGATTATGTTAATCCTGAAGCGAAGCGAGAAATTTTTAAACAGATTTTACAAAGTTGGGAACAACTCTCTAATGTATTACTTGCTTTAACACCCATACTTGCCGATAAAGGTCAGGCAGGATTTGACGGACATAGTTTCGCTCTTCAAGGGGATTTTGGCGACACTTTTGAAAAAAGATTAAACAGAATTATCCAAGTCAATATGGCCAATGTAGTTGGCTTCTACAAAGATGACATCTATTCAAGTAAAATTGCACCGCTATTGTATGAACATTTTACAACTTGTACAAATCCAAATAGCAAACATAAAATTGCATTGCTACTTGTTTTTTGTCGCCCAAGAGAATGGCGTAAACATATACATGAATACATTGTAAACCTTAATAAAAACTCATTCTACCTATACGATATTCATAATACTTTGTTAGCAAAATATAACTTTGACTTTACAACAGAAGAAGAACGAAGAGAAATTGCATTGTTAGCTAAAATGTGCTTTGCAAAACACGAATTTGGTTCTAAAAATCCAACATCAGCAGAACTAAAAAGAGTTGACCTACCAAAACCAAAGACAGACAATGAGCAAGAATAGTAAAAAAACATATGTAAACAGCAGCAGTTTGGCGTAATGGCGGGCATTGTACAATATTTAAAATAACCAACTTACAATTAATAAAGAGCAATGAATAAACTATTTTCAAATTTAATTTTAATTGCGATTTTATTTTCATCTTACGGTTGCAATAAAAAAAGGAAAACGGATAGGAATGATTTAAACTTATCAGATAATGTTAAATCTGTTCGCGAATATTCATACAGAGTTGTCGAAAAGTTTGGAGAAATAGAAAAAGTAATACGTGAAAGAAGGGTTCCTTGGGATAATGATTTTTATGCTACTTTTAATATTGAAGGAAATAAAATTAAGGAAATAGATTACCCAAACATTGCCGCTGAAACTAAGATAATTTTCAAATATGATAATAGAGAAAAGCTTATTGAAAAGAGCACATATTTAAATGAAAACGGAGCTTTACTTTCTAATAGTATTTATAAATATAATGACAAACAACAAAGAATCGAAGAAAATAAATACGATTCGGATGGTCTATTAGAATCTAAAATCATTTTTAACCATAACGAAAAGGGAGAAGTTATAGAAGAAAAAATAAGTTATGAAGTAAGACCAAGAACCATTATTAACTATAACGAAGAGGGAGAAATTATAGAAAAAAAAGTAGTTATGAAAAAAGCATGGGAGGATACTCATTTTACATATAAATACGATGATAAGGGAAATAAAATAGAGAGAAACTACTACAAGGCTGACACATTACTTGAAATAGAAACTTTTCAATTCAATAAGTTTGGTAAACAAATAGAATCTAAAAGTTTTAAGCCTGATGAGAGACTAGAATCACATTGGACTTACCGATATGACGACAGTAATAACATAATTGAAAGAAACTGTCATTTAGATGAAACTTCAGGCCTAAAATCTTATCATTGTAATATATATTCTTATCAGTATGAATATAATGAGCATGGTGATTGGATTAAGCAGGTAGAACTTATAAATAACAAGCCAAAGTATGTTTTAGAAAGAATTATAGAATATTTCGAGTAATAATATTTTTAACTCATGATAATTAAATACAGAGTCCCGTTAGTTCGCGAGTGTTTATGTTTTATAAAGAAAGTCCCTGTAAACTTTTAGGAAATCGCTAGCCACATGCAACTTTTCATATCAACAAAATGTTAGGTGTAATTTTACAAAAATGAAATTTTCAATCCTATCCATCTTAACAGTGATAATCTATTTAAACTCATATGGACAATGTGATACTTTAAAAATTGACTACCAAGTTGACCATTTGAATAGAGAATCCATAAAAAAAGAAATATTCTTTACTAAAGTTCCTGAAGATTCTTTACAAATCAATTTTAATGACGGTTTTGATAAAATTCCAATAAATATCAAAATAGAAGGAGAACAAAAAACGCTTAATAATTCAACAAATGAAAGTTTAGGATTTACAGGTTCTATAAGATTTAAAAGACCAAAGTCAAACAGTCAAATTGAAATTTATTTAAATGATTCTCGCGCATACATTGAATACAACGCAAAATATAATATGATTCACATATGGCGTTCTGACTGTCGATTAACTGTAAGACATACTAATCGGATAATAATTTATAAATAAACCTACCCAATACAAAACCTACCCAAATTGGTGATTCAGTAGTTAACTAAAACATTCTCATTAAGTTGGCACAAATCTTGTAATCGTAAATTTTGTGCCTAACTGTCTGTTTTTGCTTTCTAAACCAGCACGTCTCTAGGCTGTCAACCTTTATCAAACCTTAAAAAATTTTTCTATGAAAAAAACAATTTACACTAACACAAAAATTTTATTCGTATTTTTTATTTTTCTTTTATTAGCTAAGAGTAATATCGCTCAAGTTTACTTAGATCAAATAGGCAACCCTATAAATGGGGAAGCTGCTGAAGATAGATCTGGAAATTCAATTTCTAGCAGTAATGATGGACACACCATTGCTATTGGTGCTTATTTTAACGATGGTAATGGCTCAAATTCAGGGCATGTTAGAGTCTATGAATGGAATGGCACTTCATGGGTTCAAAAAGGATTAGACCTAAACGGAGAAGCTGCAGATGATTTGTCTGGATTTTCAGTAAGTATAAGTGCAAATGGAAATATTGTAGCTATCGGTGCGCCAAATAATGATGGAAATGGATCAAATGCTGGTCATACAAGAGTTTATGGTTGGAATTCAAGTTCTTGGATTCAATTAGGTGCAGATATCAATGGCGAAGCTGCAAACGATGGCTTCGGGACATCTGTTGCTTTAAGTGATGATGGGCTTACGCTGGCTGTTGGAGCCACAGGAAATGATGGTAATGGTGCAAGTTCTGGACATGTTCGTGCATTTACTTGGAATGGAACAGCTTGGATTCAAAAAGGAATTGATATTAATGGTGAAAGTGCAGATGATTTGTCAGGGGGAGCTGTATCGTTAAATTCAGATGGAAGCATCTTAGCCATTGGTGCTACTTCAAAGAATCCTTTGATTGTATAGATGAAGTGATGCGAGATCTGAACATTCCGTATTATCTGATTGGGGTGAGTGCCATTGCACTTGAATTACTAAAAGAAGGAATAAAACCTAGTCGTGGTTCTAAAGACATTGAATTTGCTGTAATGATTTCAAATATGAATGAATATGAGCAAATCAGTGCCGCATTGGTAGCAAAAGAATTTAATAGAGTAGCTGCGCCTTGGACTTTTTATTCAGATAAATTTCAGGTGGCTATTGATGTCCTTCCATTTGGCGAAATAGAAGAAAACTTTACGGTTAACTTCAATGAACGTTACACCGATTTGCATATGCTTGGTTTTCGTGAAGTCATGGAAGAAGCTGTGCCTGTGCAAATTGAAGAAAAAATCGCCAATATACCACCTCTAGAAGGTATGGTCATTTTAAAACTAATTGCTTGGAGCGACCGTCCAGAAGAAAGAGAGAATGATCTCTCAGATATTCTAAAAATCATCGAGCATTATTACGCCCTAAAATGGGATGAAATTGTGGAAAACCACTATGATACCTTAGATAAGGAACCATTTGATCAAAAAATTATTGCAGCAGAAGTATTAGGAAGAAAAACAAGATTATATTTAGATAAATCTAAAGCTATTTCAGAAAGAGTTCTAAAGGTTTTAGAATTTAATTTAGAAGATGCTTCAAAATCTGCCATAGCAAGAGAGTGGGCTAGGAAATTAAAGGTTGATATTGAGTATGCTTTTGCTTTGCTCACCACTTTTCAAAAAGGTATAACTCATGCAGCATAAAGGAGTTGAATTTTTATTCAAAGCAAACCTCTGACAGATAAAAAATTGATTTTGCTAACATTTTTAGTAAAAATCTACACCGTTGTAATTTCGCAAAAACATTTTTTTTATTTTAGACAAAATGGAATTCTTCATTAAAAAAATAGTATGCTTCTCAGAATATTTCTTTTAGCATTTATACTTTTAAAAGTACAAGTGATTCATGCAAATGATACTATTCGAATCGAAAAAGTTATCCAAAATGATTGGGGAGCCATTATCCACTTCCCAACATTTACCCAAAAGCCATTGCCTGTAATTATTACACTTGGTGGATCGGAAGGCGGTCTTTCATTTATTGAAGAGGAAGCCAATAGGATGGCAAAAGAGGGTTTTATAATTATGAGATTAGGATATTTTAAATATTCTAAAGAAACACTAAAACAAACGCTCAATGAAATCCGTATTGAAAAAGTTTTTGAGGCCATAGATTTCATCAAAAAAAAGCCAAGTGTTGATAGTAACAAAATTGCTCTACTTGGCATATCAAAAGGTGCAGAATTAGCCCTACTAGTGGCATCAAAAAATAATTCAGTTAAAGCAGTTGTGGCACATTTGCCAAGCCATTTAGTTTGGTTTGGTTTAAATAAATGGAAAGGTTTAAATAAAAGTTCTTGGACTTATCAAGGGATTCCGTTGCCATTTGTTCCATACGCAAAACCAAAATCTGGATGGTTTACTAGACGAATTGCTGAATTCTATGAAGCTGGTTTAGAAAAACATATAGATAAAGTAGCGTCTGCCAAAATATTGGTAGAAAACATTACCGGGTCTATTTTACTCACATCAGGTGGGAAAGATAATATTTGGCCATCTTTTTTTATGGCAAACGAAATTGAGAAAAAACTCTCATCAATTCATTTTGATTATGAAGTTAAACACTTACACTACCCTGAAGCAGGTCATGGAATTTTTGGTTTATTACCAAATATAAATGATAAAACAGCCATGAATGGTTTAGCCGCTGGAGGCGGAACTCCTGAAGATAATTACAATGCCCGAAAAGAAACTTGGGCAGAAACCTTTAAGTTTTTAAACCAAGTCTTTGGTATCAATAATTAATTTAAAATAGTTGAAAGTTTAATAATTTTAAAGTAATTAACATTCAACCGACTTACCCGGAAATTGATAAAGGAGGAGGAATTGAATGGACAAACGGTTTGGATTTTTGCCCAAAATTTTGAAGGATTAGGTTCCAAATAAAGTGTTTGTAATTTAGTTTTTCTGCGCCCAACAAGCCTAGCTGTCTAAAAACTTTTGCATAAAAAAAGCCGCTTAAAAATTTAAGCGGCTTTTTTATGATTTTTTTATGGATTAGAAAACCCAATTTACACCTAAACTTGGCATAAGTGGTAATTGATTTACACGATCATTGGTAATTCTATCAACGTAGAAAATATTCTCACGGTTGTAAATATTAGTAACACTTAGAGTTGCTTCGATGGTTGAGTTGATGCTTACTTCAAATTTCCTTTTTAGGGTAACATCCATTCTATGATAAGTTGGTAAACGTTTGCTTCCGAATTCGCCTAATTGCGTACCTAATTGGCCATTTGCAGTTGTATAATCTGTTGAAATACCACCTGTGAAATTGATAGATTCATAATAACCTTGGGTTGGTGTGAAAGGAAATCCTGTTCCAAAATTCCAACGAGCATTAAACTCATAGTTTAATTTTTTTCCAAAGGTATAGGCCGCAACAAGATTAACATTGTGTCTTCTATCAAATACAGGAGCATATTTAATTAATCCATCCCAACGATCAACTTTCATGATAGAATAAACTGCCCAAATATATATTCGTTTGTAATCGTATTTGAATACAAAATCAACACCATAGGCTTTTCCATCTTCAATAATAAAATCTTTTCTTTGGTATTCCGGACGGTCATTATTGTTAGGAGTATCTTCAAAAATTTTGTTTTTGTTGAGATTAGTTAATTGAGAGAAGTTTTTGAAATACCCTTCTACATTTAATGATATTCTTTTATTTAAATCATACTCAAAACCTAAAATAGCATGCTGGGCTTTTTGAAGTTTGTGTTTTACATCGCGCACTTCGCCATCTCTGGTGGTAAATGTTTTAGGTACATTGTCGGAACCAGATAAAAATCCATAAAATAAGTTTACAACATCTCTGTCTGAATTAGCTTGAATTAAGTTTTGCGCATAAATGCCACTAGAGAATTTAGCTCTTAATTTATTTGTGATGTTGTATTTCATTCCAAAGCGAGGTTCAGGAGAAAGACTTGATAATGATGCAAAATAATGGGCTCTAAAACTAGGTTCGAATACAAATTTTCCTTTCACAACTTTGTATTTCACATAAGCCCCAAACTCGGTGGTATTATCAATTTGACTAATCTCGCGGTTATATTCATTAAAGAAATTAAAGTCGGTTCTGAAACCTAATACTTCAATACCATATTTTAATTCGTTGTCATTTTCAAAATAACTGAAATTTAAGCCAAAGTTAAACCCGTTTATTGCGCTAGTTCTAGGGCTTTTATTGGCTTCTTCTAAACTGATTTTATATTGTGAATATGCAATCACCCCATCAATTAAAACAGATGATGCGTTAGGAATTAAAATAAAATTAGTTCCACCACCATAAGAAACCCAACTTAAATCAGATACACTTTTATAGCGTGTTCTATCGTCAAATCTAAAACCAAATAAATTTACCTTACTTCCTGTAGGTGAAGAAAAGCTAACTTTACCATACAAGTCGTTGAAAGCGAAGGGCAATCCAGCTGAATCGATATAACTGTAAAACAGCTTAGAACTTTGGTCTAAGTATGAATTTTTGGCAGAAATAATGAAGGAAGATGAACCCTTGTTGTCATCTTTTAGTTTTTTTAATGGACCTTCCAATAAAACTTTTGCACCAAAAGTGCTGGCTGAAACTTTTCCACCTAATTTTTTCTTGTTTCCATCTTTGGTTTTAATATCCATAATAGATGAAATTCTACCCCCATATTGGGCACCAAAACCGCCCGTATAAATATCAGCGTTTCTTATAATATCAGTATCAAAAACCGAAAACAAACCTATAGAGTGAAAAGGATTGTAAATTACCATTCCATCCAATAAAACTTTATTTTGAATAGCAGAACCACCCCTAATATAAAGCTGTCCACCTTGATCGCCAGTAAAAACTACTCCAGGTAATACTTGCAGATATTGAGCTAAATCAGGCTCTCCGCCTATGGTTGGAATTTGTTTGATTTCTTTAGGAGTTACTTTAATTACTGATGTTTTAACCTCAACTTTAGCTTCTTGGCGTTCAGCTGAAATTTCAACAGCATTTAATTTAATACTCGATTTTTTGATAGTCAATTTTTTGTTTAGTAATTCATTAGGTTTTAAAGAAATTGGAACTAATAAAGAATCATAACCCAAATAAGTAACTGTAATGATATAATTGCCAGGAGGAACCTTAGTAATACTATAATAGCCATTCACATCGGTTGATGCACCAATAGTTGTGCCTTTTAAAACAACATTGGTAAAAATAATTGGCTCGCCAGTTTCTTGATCATACACAAAGCCTTTTATGCTTCCTGTTTGAGAGAAACCTAATAAACTTAATAAAACTAGGACTAATACAAGGAGACTTTTTTTCATATAATATTTACTCATCTTTCGCTAATTTCTAAAATACAATCAAATTCAATTTTGGTTAAAGGCGTCACTGAAAGTCTTCCTTGTTTCACTAATGCCATATTGCTTAATTTTGGTTCACTTTTTATTATTTCAAGACTAACAGGCTTTTTTAAGGGCGAAATAGGTTTTAAATCTACTACTACCCAATTGGTATCATCAGTAGTTGGGTCTTGATAATGTTCTGTAATTACTTCTGCATATCCTACAATTTCTTTTCCTTCATTACTATGATAAAACATAACCAAGTCACCTACTTTCATTGCCTTTAGGTTGTTCCTTGCTTGATAATTTCTTACTCCATCCCAAAAAGTTTTGCCATCTTCTACAAACTTTTCCCAAGAGTATTTAAAAGGTTCTGATTTTACTAGCCAATAATTCATAATGCAGTATCCAAAATTTTGGAGGCGGCTAATTTAATGCAATATTTTAAAAATTAACTCTTTTAATAATTCAGAATCATCAATTCCTGCACTATTAACTCCTTTTGACTTTAAATCGTATTCTCTTAAAAAGGAAATAACCTGAATTGTTTTAGGATATGGATAGTTTCTTGCTGCGGCTTCGTATTCGCGAAGCACAAATTCTGGTAATGAAATGGCTTTAGCAATCTCTGTTCTTTCGCTTCCCTTTCTTTGCAAATGATGAATAATTAGCAATTTTGAAAAGTAATTAAATAACATTCCGATGGTTAAAACCAAAGGATAAGCTTTTGGATTTTGTTTAAAATAATTGATTATTTGATTAGCCTTCAATACATCCTTTTTGCCTAAAGAGTTATTGAGTTCTAATACATTAAATTCTTTACTTATTCCAATAAACTTTTCAATTATTGCAGGCGTAATAGTAGAACCTTTTGCCACATTGATAGATAGTTTATCTAATTCATTGGCTATTTTACTTAAATCATTTCCCAAATAATCCGACAACATTTGAGAAGAATTTAAATCGATTTTAAAACCTTCTTTATTTACATAAGATTCAATCCAAGGTACCAATTGATATTCCTGCAAATGATCGAACGTAAAAAGAAAACCAGATTTATTCATGGTTTGCGCAAAGGCCTTTCTACCATCCAATTTTTTTCCTTTGTAATTTACAATAAAAACAGTTGAATCAAGAGGCGATTTAAAATAACTTTCAAGTTTCTCTAAATCAGTGCATTTTTGTGCCTCTTTTAAAATAACTACTTGTTTTTCAGCCATTAAAGGAAAGCGATTTAATACGGATAAAAGTTCACCCGCTTTAATTTCACTTCCATATAAAATGCTTTGATTAAAATCTTTTTCAGATTCTTCTAAAATTGATTGTTCTAATAAATCAGTTATTTTATCAATAAAAAATACTTCTTCGCCTTGCAGAAAATAAATAGGTTTAATTTCTTTTGCCTTAATTGTTTTCACAATTTCAGCATAAATATCTTGCGAAGTTTTTTTCTTTTCGAATGCCATTTGGCGCAAGTTTAGAAAAGGATTTTTACATAAAAAAAAGAATAACAATTTATTTTTATAGGAAATCATATTAGCAAAAACTAGCTAGTAAATTCGCCAACAATTAAAATATTCATGGATCAGAATCATTTTTTTAAAGATTTAAAGGTTTTAGAATTAGCTAATATTTTGGCTGGGCCTTCTGTAGGAATGTTTTTTGCTGAATTAGGAGCCGATGTAACTAAAATTGAAAATCCAAAAACAGGCGGAGACCCCACAAGACAATGGAAATTGGAAAGCGAGCGAGATAAGCCAGTTTCAGCTTATTATGCCTCAGTAAATTGGGGTAAAAAGGTAAAATTTGTTGATTTTGAAAGTGAGGAAGGAATTCAGGAAATTTATGAATTGGTAAAAAATTCAGATATAATTATTGTGAATTTCAAAAAAGGAGATGATTTAAAGTTCAAGCTTGATTACGAAACTTTAAAAAACATAAACCCAAAAATAATTTATGCACATTTAGATGGTTTTGGAGCATTTGATGATAAACCAGCTTTTGATGTGGTTTTGCAAGCCGAATCGGGATTTATGAGCATGAATGGAAATTCAGAAAATGAAACCTTAAAAATGCCAGTAGCCTTGATTGATGTTTTGGCTGCTCATCAATTAAAAGAGGCTATTTTAATTGCAATCATTAACCTATTTAAAACTGGAAAAGGAGCTTTAGTAAAAACATCATTGTATGAGTCAGCATTAAGTTCTTTGGTTAATCAAGCCAGTAATTATTTAATGGAGAGAAAAATTGCCAAACCGCAAGGTTCATTGCACCCAAACATTGCTCCTTATGGAGAAACTTTTTACAGTTCAGATAACCAAAAAATTGTTTTAGCAATAGGCACCGAAAAACAATTTGAAAAACTATGTAAAGAACTTGGATTGGAATATTTACTGCACAATGAGAGATTTAATACTAATACACAAAGAGTTAAGAATAGAACCGAATTAGAAAAAATCTTACATAATAAAATTAAAAATATAGATTTCGACAGTCTTTCCAATAAATTTAATGGAAAAAAAATACCATTTGGTAAAATTAAACCCTTAAACGAAGTGCTCAACCAAAAATACATAGAGCCTCTAGTTTTGGAGGAGATACAGGAAAATTGTATGACAAAACGATTAAAATCTGTTTCTTTTAAAATTTACTTTTCGTAAAATGATTTATTTAGATATTTTTGCCATTCTTGCGATTATGAAAATTAATTTACTTCGAATATCTTACATTAGTTTTTTGCTGCTTTTAACGGCACAATTTAACGCTAATGCACAAGCTTGGAAAAAGTTCAGATGGGAAGCATTTGGAGGAATTGGCCCATCAATTTTTATTGGCGAGCTTGGAGGAGCTGATGTTGCAGATGCCAACATGAGATACATCAGAGACTTAGATTTTAATGCCACTAGATATGTTATAGCTGCTGGAATTAGATACAATGTTGCTCCAAGAATTAAAGTGCGCACCTCTCTATCTTATGGTATGCTAAGCGGATGTGATTGCAACACTGAATTTGAAATTAGAAGAGTTAGAAATTTAAGATTCCGTTCACCAATATTAGAGTATTCAATAGGTGGAGAAATATATTTATTCAAAGAAGCAACAGGCGATCGTTATAAAGTAAGAGGTTCTCGCGGAATGAAATCTGTAAAATGGAATATTTATGGAACTGCTGGAGTATCTGTTTATTATTTCAATCCTAAAAACCTTTACAATGGGAAATGGGTAGCTTTGCAACCATTAAGTACCGAAGGGCAAGGATTAGAAGGCGGTCCTGAACCTTACAAAAGAGTTGGAATTAATATTCCTATTGGTTTTGGTTTCAAATATAATATTGGAAGAAACATTAGAATTGGTGTAGAATTTTTAGGTAGAAAACTTTTTACAGACTATATCGATGATATTTCAGGCGTTTATTATGACAATGATAAATTAAGACTTTTGAGAGGAAATAAAGCCGCTGATTTAGCTGACCCAAATACTGGTGAAATTCCTGGTTATAGCCTACCTGGTCAAATAAGAGGGCATTCTGAAAATAATGATGCTTTCTCTTCCATCAATTTCACTTTCGCTTATCGTTTCAGAAGAAAAGCAGCCAGAGCAAAATTCTAAAAATTAATTATTTACAATATTTTTTTAGAAGTTTTGATATTTCAATTTGCTCGTTTTTATTGAGATTGTATCCGAATTTGTATCTTTTAGATTGGTAGTCAAACTGAATAGTTTCGCCACTAATTTGCCAATAAGATAAACTTAAAAAAGCAATGATCGATTTTTCATTAAATTCAATCAATTGAATGTTCTTTACCAAATCGTAATAACATTCTTCAGGTTTCCCAATTCCAAATATTCCTCTTCTGTAAACAAATCTATCCGATTTAAATAGTATTTTTTCAATTCCTTTTTTATGCCAAAAAAATGCTAAAACAGTAAGATATTCAAAGTAGGCCCAAAAAGCCATCCAAACCATTAAATAAATTTTCGTTTCTCTTGATAAATCACCCAAAATAGTTTGAAAAAAAATAGCTATCCCTCCTATTGTCCAAGCTAATATCCAAACCATCAGCATATTTTGTTTGTTTTGATCATAGTCAGCTTTGATTACTAAACTCAAACCTTCCTCTTTTTCTAAAATACTAACTCTATTACTTATCGTTTTAAGCATTTTTGTTTAAATTATTATAAAATTTAAAAATATGATCTGCTGCTTTTTTAGGATTATCGGTTATCAATAATAGTTTTTCATCCTCTTGGCTAATCGTACCTTGTTCAATCATTAAAGCAATATGGGCAATAATATTTTTATGGTATTCTTTTCCCATAATAACCATTGGATAATTGGTTAGTTTTCCAGTTTGAATTAGGGTTAATGTTTCAAAAACTTCGTCTAATGTACCAAAGCCTCCGGGCATCATAATATAACCAACCGAATATTTCATCAACAACCATTTTCTTACAAAAAAGTACCTTATCTCAACCCATTTGTCTAAGTAAGGATTTTCATGTTGTTCATGCGGTAATGTAATATTACAACCTACTGAATATCCCTCAGCTTCTTTTGCTCCTTTATTGGCGGCTTCCATTAATCCTGGTCCACCGCCTGTCATCACTGTAAATCCTCTTTTTGCTAATTCTGCACCAACTTCTTCTGTTAATTTATAATAAGGATGTTCGGGTTTAAAACGAGCGGAACCAAAAACTGTAACACAATTACCAACATAATGTAACACCCTAAATCCCTTAATAAATTGAAACATTACTTTAATGGTGAACAGAAATTCTTGAAGCCTAGAGTTTTTTCCAGAAATAAACTTCTTTTCACTATCGATTTTTAGATTTTTTTTTGCCATAGTAAATTTTCGATGCAATAATATATTTTTCAACCCAAACCAAAAGCAATTGTTTGCTTGGTATGTTTAGATTTGCCAAAATTTAACGATTATGCGAATTGATATTTTAACTGTTTTACCTGAAATTTTTGATGGCCCATTAAATCAATCTATCGTTAAGCGTTCGCAACAAAAAGGAATTATTGAAATACATATTCATAATATTAGGGATTACGCTACTGACAAACACAAAAGTGTTGATGACTACAGTTTTGGCGGAGGTGCAGGAATGGTTTTAATGATTGAACCTATTGCAGCTTGTATAGAAAAGCTGATTTCAGAGAGAAAATATGATGAAATAATCTACACAACGCCTGATGGTAAAGTGTTTAATCAAAAAACAGCCAATCAATTATCATTAAAAGAAAACATTATTATTCTTTGCGGCCATTATAAAGGCGTTGATCAAAGAATTAGAGATTTATTTATTACTTCCGAAATATCTATTGGTGATTTTGTTTTATCAGGTGGAGAGCTTCCTGCAGCTATTATAACAGATGCCATAATTAGATTAGTTCCCGGTGTGTTAAATGACGAAAGTTCAGCTTTGACTGATTCCTTTCAAGATAATTTATTAGCGCCTCCAGTTTACACAAGACCCGCAGATTACAGAGGCAATAAAGTTCCTGATGTTTTGCTTTCTGGATCGCATGCGAAAATTGAAGAATGGCGACATGAAGAAGCTATAAAACGCACGCTTGAACGAAGACCCGACTTATTAAAATAAAAACTTAATTAGATTCATTCTAATTTTTAACGTTAAAATTGTCAATAAGATGACGAATTTCATATTAAAATTGTCATTACGTTTTCATATTTAATGTAAATTTTGTCAATACAAAAACCTAAATTGCATTAAAATTGTCATTGCGATTACGAATTTTATATTAAATTTGTCATTATAAAAACAAAATTGGAATGTCAATTACTAGAAAACTGCATCATTTAATCGAATCAAAACTAAAGCCAGCAAAGGTTTGTTTGCTATTTGGAGTGAGAAGAGTTGGCAAAACTGTTTTGATTAAAAATTTAGCCTCAAAGTATGAAGGAAAAACTATGTTGTTAAATGGAGAAGATTACAATGCACAACAACTTCTTAGTGAACAAAGTATAGCCAACTATAAGCGATTGTTTGAAAACACTGATTTATTAATTATTGATGAAGCGCAAGCTATCCCAAAAATTGGTCAAAAATTGAAATTAATGGTCGATGAAATTTCACACCTAAAAATTATAGCTACGGGTTCATCAGCTTTTGATTTATTAAACAAATCTGGAGAACCATTAACCGGAAGAAGTTATACTTTTTACATGCACCCAATAGCACAAAGCGAACTAAGAGAAAAAGAAAACCTAATTGAAACTAAGGGAAAGTTAGAAGAAAGATTAATTTTTGGTTCTTACCCAGAAGTAATAACGATGAATTCATTAGCAGAAAAAGAAGAATACTTAAAAGATTTGGTGGTTTCTTATTTGTTAAAAGACATTTTGATAATTGATGGTATTAGAAACAGTTCTAAAATGTTAGATCTACTAAAACTAATAGCCTATCAAGTTGGGAATGAAGTTTCGTATGATGAATTGGGGAAACAATTAGGCATGAGCAAAAATACAGTTGAAAAATACCTCGATTTGCTCACAAAAGTTTTTATTCTAAAAAAATTAAGCGCCTATAGTGGCAATTTAAGAAAGGAAATAAGTAAAAACACGAAATGGTATTTTACAGATAATGGCGTTCGAAATGCCTTAATTGGTAATTTTCAACCTTTGGCTTTAAGAAATGATGTTGGCGCATTGTGGGAAAACTACATTATAAATGAGCGAATTAAATTTCTTGAATACACTGAAAACCGAAAAGAACTGTTCTTTTGGAGAACTTACGATCATCAAGAAATTGATTGGGTAGAGTTGAAAAACGAAAAATTAGAAGCTTTCGAATTTAAATGGAACAATAATAAAAAAACGAAAGCTCCTGAAGCTTGGACTAAAAACTATCCAGAAGCTACATTTACTAAAATTGATACCCTCAATTATTTAGATTGGATTGGGGCTTAATCGCCCTTTTTCGATTTAAAAGACCATGTAATATAAAAACGCGCTACTTCCACTCCATCAGCATTTCGGCCAATACTTAAAGCCTCAAAAACTTGGCCTTCATTGGTTGATTTTGCTAACTCAACAGCTTTTTCAAAACCTAAACCATCAACACATTCAAAAGAAATTAAACCAACGGCTTTTTTTAAAAAATCAGCTCTTACAGAAGTAACTAACATGCTTACACCAGGTTTTGACTGATAAATGTTAGCCATGGCTAAAATACCCGTTGATAGCTCAGCTGTCATGGCCAAACAAGCAAAATAAATAGATTTAAAAGGGTTTTTTACTAAATATTTATACCGAATAGTAACAATTGCCTTAGTAGCATCCACTTCCTTAATTTTTATTCCAGCAAGCCAAACCATAGGTAATGACGAAAGCGAAAACATTGAAAAATAAAAAGGATTTCTGATTTTTTTTAAAAATTGATTCTTATTATCCATTTTTCTTTCTAATTAAAAACAACCCTAGAAAAGTAAGTAATCCGTTTATAATAATCAACTCGAAACTAAATTTATATCCAAACAAAATTTGTTCGGAATACATATTTAATATGTAGGTTAGAATGGGCGATAACAAACAAATCGGTAAAACCCATTTATCGTTTATCTTCCATTTTGTATAAAAACCAAAAGCAAATAAACCCAACAAAGGTCCATAAGTAAAACCAGCTGTTTTAAAAAGTGATTCTATAACAGCATCGTCATTTATTTTCCAAAAAATTAAAATCACCAAAAACAATAAAAATGAAAACCCTAAGTGAACATAATTTCTAATTTTCACCGTGTTTTTACCTTCATTTTCTAGCTTTTTGAAGTTTAAAAAATCAACACAAAATGCGGTAGTTAACGATGCCAAAGCTGAGTCGGAACTTGCGTAAGTTGAAGCAATAATTCCTAGTAAAAAAAATATACCAACAATTTGACTTAAATGCCCCAATGCAATGGTTGGGAATAACAAATCTGTATTTGGTTTTTCAATACCTGCAACAATTTTTGAAGGAATTTCAATTGAAAATTCAGCAGCATATATGTACAATAAAGCACCTAACATTAAAAACAAAAAGTTCACCAAGACCAATAAAATACTAAACCAAAACATGTTTTTTTGGGCTTCACCTATGTTTTTGCAAGCTAAATTTTTCTGCATTATGTCTTGATCTAATCCACTCATTGTAATGCATATAAATGCTCCCGCAAAAAACTGTTTGAAAAAGTTTTTCGGATCACTCCAACCTGATTCGAAATAAAAAATTTGAGAATAATCACTATCAAACACCGATGAAACCATTGTGCCTAATGAAAATTCCATTTTTGAACCAATCAAATAAATGGTCATGATAAGCGATAGAATCAAAAAAAATGTTTGCAAAGTATCTGTCCAAATAATTGTTTTAATTCCACCTCGATGGGTATAAATCCAAATAAGCAGAATAATTACCGCTACAGTTGCCCAAAATGGAATAACATCTAAAACAATAAATTTTTGGACTACAATGGCCATCAAAAACAAGCGAAAAGAAGAGCCAGTGGTTCTGGATAATAAAAAAAATGCAGATCCTGTTTTGTATGCATTTGTTCCAAATCTTTGTTCCAAATAAGAATAAATAGAAACTAAATTGAGCTTGTAGTACATTGGCATAAGCACCAATGCTATTACTGCATAACCGGCTAGATAACCCAAAACCGTTTGCATGTAAGAAAATTGATTGGTACTTACCCAACCTGGAATAGATATAAAAGTAACTCCAGAAATGGAAGCGCCAATCATTCCAAAAGCTACCAAATACCAAGGAGCAGATTTATTGGCTTGAAAAAAGCTTGTATTTGAAACTTCATCTTTTGATGTTAAATAAGATATTAAAATTAAAGCTCCGAAATACAATAAAACTACAATTAGCGCTACTAATGGACTCAGCATTTATCAGATTTTTTACAAATAAACTAATATGATTGAGGCTGAATTATTAATACAAAACAAATTAGCCAACAAGTTTTTAAACAATTTATCCTCAAAAATTCCATCTTAATTACAACATTCTTCCTTTTCAAACCTTAATTTAGCCAAAAAAATTACATGAATTTTTCATCGAAACTGCTTGAAAATGCCGTAGAACAAATGTCATCTTTGCCTGGAGTTGGCAAAAAAACTGCATTTCGCTTGGTTTTGCATTTATTGAAACAAGATGCCGAAACAATTGAAAAGTTCAGCCATTCTTTTATTGCTTTAAAAAAAGACATTAAATACTGTAAACATTGTTACAATATTTCTGATAATGAAATTTGTGAGATTTGTAACAACCCAAACAGAAATGAAAAAATAGTTTGTGTAGTTGAAGATATACGCGATGTAATTGCCATAGAAAACACACTTCAATATAAAGGTAAATATCATATTTTGGGAGGCATAATTTCACCAATGAATGGCATTGGACCTTCTGACATTAACGTGGAGGCATTGGTTGAACGGGTTAAAAATCAAAATATTGAGGAAATAATATTGGCTTTAAGTGCTACCATTGAAGGTGACACAACCAATTTCTACATTTCAAAAAAACTGAAAGATTTGGATGTGAAAATATCAATAATAGCCCGTGGAGTAGCCATAGGAAACGAATTGGAATATGTTGATGAAGTTACGCTCGGTCGTTCAATCGAAGGTAGAATTCCTTATGAAAACTCATTTTCACGCTAAAATTCTGAATAAAAATTTAATTTATATTCGGCCTCAATGAAGCTATCGGTAATTATTGTAAGTTACAATGTCCAACACTTTTTAGAGCAATGCCTTTACTCGGTTTTTAATTCGGGAAAAGATATTGATTTTGATGTGTGGGTAGTTGACAATAATTCAATTGATGGCTCAGTGGAAATGGTTCAACAAAAATTTCCTCAAGTTCATGTAATTGCCAACAAAGAAAATGTTGGTTTTTCAAAAGCAAACAACCAAGCCATCATTGCATCAAAAGCAGAATATGTGCTTTTATTGAATCCTGATACTTTGGTTGAGGAAGATACTTTCAAAAAAACTATTGCATTTATGGACTCAAAACCTGATGCAGGCGGATTGGGGGTTTACATGCAAGATGGAAAAGGAAACTTTTTACCTGAATCAAAAAGAGGTTTACCCACTCCTGAAATAGCTTTTTATAAAATTTTTGGACTTTCAGCCTTATTCCCCAATTCAAAAAAATTCGGGAAATACCATCTTACTTATCTTGATAAACAGAAAATTCATGAAATAGATGTTTTATCGGGAGCATTTATGTTAATGCGCAAATCTGTTTTGGAGAAAATTGGTTTGTTAGATGAAACATTCTTCATGTATGGCGAAGACATTGATTTGTCGTATAGAATTATAAAAGGAGGATTTAAAAACTATTATTTTCCTGACACAAAAATTATTCACTACAAAGGTGAAAGCACAAAAAAAAGTAGCGTTAATTATGTTTTTGTGTTTTACAAAGCCATGATAATTTTTGCAGAAAAACACTTTTCTCAAAAAAATGCCAAACTTTTTTCTTTTCTCATAAACTCGGCTATTTATTTCAGAGCTTCTTTGGCCATTATTAAACGATTTTTACAATCAGCCATTTTACCATTTTCAGATGCTGGCATAATTTATTTAGGCCTTTACTTTTTAAAAGAATTTTGGGAAAAAACTAATGCTGATACCGGTCTGCATTTCAAAGCCGAATTGCTCACTATTGTTTTTCCAAGTTATATTTTAGTTTGGTTTTTATTTAATTTTTTTTCTGGAGGATATGATAAACCGGTTCAACTAAAAAACATAACCAAAGGAATTTTGAGCGGAAGTGTTTTTATATTATTAATCTATTCTTTGCTTCCAGAACATTTACGATTTTCTAGAGCATTGATACTTTTAGGAACATCTTTTACCTTGGTTTACTTATTAGGATCTCGGATTTTGTTCCATTTTTTAAAAATAAAAGGATATAATTTAAGTGGCAATAATTTTAAAAAAATCGTAATTGTTGGATCAGAAGAAGAGTTTGGTAGGGTTAATGAACTTATAAAATTGACTAATATAAATCCTGGATTTATAACGAGGGTTGAACCTCTAATTGAATCAACAAATAGAACAATTGGCAATTTAAACCAATTAAAAGAGTTAATTCAAATCAATAAAATAAATGAGGTAATTTTTTGTGCTAAAGATTTAAGTTCCAATGTCATTATTGACACCATGAGCCGATTGGGCGACACTGAAACTGATTTTAAAATTGCACCTCCCGAAAGTTTATTTATTATCGGCAGCAATTCTATCAATACATCTGGTGAACTTTACACAATTAATATAAATAACATAAATAAAAAATCGAACAAACGAACACGCAGATTATTTGACTTTGTAATGGTATTATTGCTTTTAGCTTTTTGTCCTTTACTTATGTTTATCAATAAAAATCCACTTGTTTTACTTCAAAATTTATTATGGGTTTTAATTGATAAAAAAACATTAGTTGGGCCAAGTATGCTAAAAAATAGTAAAATAAATTATAATTTAAAACCCAGCATTCTTCACCCAAAAGATGGTATAAATATTTCAAATCTAGACCTAGAAAATGAAGAAAAATTAAACCAATTATATTGCAATGATTATGTTTGGCAAAACGACTTTGTGCTTATTTTAAAATCACTAAACAAACTTGGGAGATTAAGTTAATAATTATCAAGCTGTTAAAAACAGCCTTTTCAATTTCTTATTTGCCCTTAAATTGATACTTTTGCAGCCGTTATTAAATCCTTTAAAATAAAATATTCATGGCACAATTTGAGCTTTTACTACCAAAAATGGGAGAAAGTGTTGCAGAAGCTACTATAATAAAATGGTTAAAAAACGAAGGTGATAAAATAGAACTAGACGAAGCTGTTTTGGAAATAGCAACTGACAAAGTTGACTCAGAGGTGCCTTCACCATCAGAAGGAATATTAAAAAAGAAATTATTTAACGAAAATGATGTCGTTCAAGTTGGCGCAGTAATCGCAATCATTGAAACCAATGTAAACGCTGCAATTGAAGAGGTTACGCCTAAACCAACTGCATCTATTGCTATAGCTGCTGAAGTAAAAGAAACCATTGCCGATATTCCATTTGTGCCAACTTCAGAAATCTCAAAAAATGGAGATTCAGGAAGATTTTATTCTCCATTAGTAAGAAGTATTGCCAAAGCTGAAGGTATTTCTATGGAAGAATTAGAAACAATTTCTGGCTCAGGTGAAAGCGGAAGAGTTACTAAAAATGATATTTTAGCCTACTTACCAAATAGAGGTAAAAACATTGCTAAGACTGCCGTTCAAGCGCCAGCTCAAAGTAATGGTGTGGCATCAGCGCCAAAAATTGATGCAGAAAAGAAAGCAGCTCCTGCACCAACAACAGCTGCCGCCACCTCAGCAATAAAAGTTCCTGAGGTAATGATTGGTCCTGATGATGAGATAATGGAAATGGACAGAATGAGAAAAATTATTGCTGACCACATGGTTATGAGCAAACATGTTTCTCCACATGTCACTTCTTATGTTGAAGTTGATGTTACCAACATTGTGAAATGGCGCGACAGAGTTAAAAAAGATTTTGAAAAACGTGAAAACGAAAAAATAACCTTCACTCCTATTTTCATTGAAGCCATTGCTCAAGCATTAAAAGAAATGCCAATGGTAAATGTTTCAGTTAGTGGACAAAATATAATTAAGCGTAAACATATCAATATTGGAATGGCTACAGCTTTGCCATCTGGTAATTTAATTGTTCCTGTAATTAAAGATGCGGATCAATTAAATTTGATAGGAATTACCAAAAAAGTAAACGATTTGGCCAACAGAGCCAGAAACAATAAATTATTACCAGAAGACATTCAAGGAGGAACATACACAGTTACTAATGTTGGAACTTTTGGAAATGTAATGGGTACACCTGTTATTAATCAACCACAATGTGCTATATTAGCCATCGGAGCAATCAGAAAAAAACCTGCGGTAATTGAAACTCCCGAAGGCGATTTAATTGGAATCCGACATATGATGTTCCTTTCTCATGCCTACGATCACAGAGTTATTGATGGTGCATTAGGCGGAACTTTTGTAAGAAGGGTTGCTGATATTCTGGAAGCTTTTGATCCAAACAGAAAAATATAATTCTAATGAAGACATTAAAAATTCTGATTATTTTCATTTTTAGCTTATCTAGCGTAAATGCTATTGCTCAAAAAAAGAAAAACTTTACTGATTTCGAATATGAAGACTCACCAACTTTAGAACCAAGAAAGAGGTATGAGTTAGCAGAATTTTATTTATCTAATGAAAATTACAAATCAGCAAAGCTCATTTACAGCGCCTTATTAGAAAATGACCCTGAAAGTGGTAATCTGAATTATAAACTTGGTCACTGTCTTCTTAAAATAAGTTTTGAAAAAAAAGTTGCTCTCCCATATTTAGAAAAAGCATCAGAAAAAGTAAGTGATAAATACAAAAACGATGTTGACGAAAAAGCCGCTCCCCCAGAAACTTGGTGGAGTTTAGGTAGAAATTATCACCTTCTTCATTTGTATGACAAAGCAATTACATGTTTTGAAACTTACAGAACTTTTGTAAATCCAAAAAACGATAAAGAGTTAAACAGAATTTTCAAAAGCATTGAAAGTGTTGAAAATCTAAGAACTTTTGCTCAAAAGCCTGTGAAAATTAAAGTTAATAATCTTGGTCCTCAAATTAATGGCAGTTTTCCAGATTATGCTCCAGCTGTTTCAGCTGATGAAAAAACGATTGTTTTTACATCTAGAAGACCAGGTTCAACGGGCGGTTTAATGGCAAAAGAAGGTGAGCTTTATGAAGATTTATACATTGCCTACAAAACGGATAACGGTTGGACTTTGCCTGTTGGTTTAGGTTCAAATGTAAACTCTATTGGTCATGAAGCTACTATTTCGCTTTCAGCAGATGGTTCTCAATTATTTGTTTATAAAGACATTGATGGCTCAGGTGACATTTACACAAGCACTTTTGATGGCGAATTTTGGAGCAAAATCGAACCTTTAAACAGCAATATTAATACTGAGTTTCATGAAGCACATGCCAGCATGACTGCTGACGGAACTAGGTTATATTTTAGCAGCGAACGTGATGGCGAAAACGATAATCTCGATTTATACTACTGCAATAAATTACCAAACGGAAGTTGGGGAAATGCTATTAAAATGTCAAACATTTTAAATACACCTTTTAATGAGGATTCTCCTTTTATTTTACCTGATGGAAAAACAATGTATTTTGCCTCTGATGGACACAATACTATGGGCGGATATGATATTTTTAAAACGGTTATGGACACCGCAGGCGAATGGAGTACCCCTGAAAATATTGGATATCCATTAAATAGTGCCGATGATGATATTTATTTTTTAGTAACTCCTGATGGACAAAGAGCTTATTATGCCTCATTTAGAGCAGATGGTTATGGCGAGAAAGATATTTATATGATTCAATTGTTGGATAATGATCCTTCAAGCTTAGCCATTTTAACTGGTTTTGTGCAAACAATAGCTGGCGGAGTTCCTGACCAAGTTGTAGTTAAAGTTTATGATCCAGGTTCAGAAGAAGTGCCTGTAGGAATCTATAAGCCTAATGCTAAAACGGGAAAATATGTCATTATTTTACCAATTGGAAGCACTTACAAAATCAGCTACGAAGTTGCCGATTTCCCTTTTCACTCTGAAATTATAGAAATACCCCAAGGTTCGGGTTACACTACAATTAACAAACCTATTACCTTAAAAGGTATAAAAATGCGATAGAATTTTTTATTGCATCGAATTTTATAAAATAATGAATTTAAACCTAAGCAAACCGCTAGCTCTTATTGATTTAGAAACAACAGGAGTAAGTGTAGGATCGGATAGAATTGTTGAATTTTCGGTTTTAAAAATAAATGTTGACGGCAAAAAAGAAATTTACACCCAACGTGTAAATCCCGAAATGCCAATTCCCATTAAATCGTCTGAAATTCATGGAATTTACGATGCAGATGTTGCCAATGAGCCAACTTTTAAGCAGATTGCACACAAACTGAATGAATTCATTAAAAATTGTGATTTTGCTGGTTATAATTCCAATAAATTCGATATTCCATTATTGGCAGAAGAGTTTTTGAGGGTAGATGTTGATTTCGATTTAAAAAACAGACGTTTGGTTGATGTTCAGAATATTTTCCACATAATGGAACCTAGAACATTGGCTGCTGCTTATAAATTTTATTGCGGCAAAGAAATTGAAAACGCGCATTCAGCAGAAGCTGATATTGCTGCAACTTATGAGGTTTTGGAGGCACAAATTGCTAAGTACACACAGCTTGAAAATAACATCGATTTTTTAGCTGATTTTTCAATGAAAACTAAAAATGTTGATTTGGCCGGGCGTATAATTTACAACGAGAAAAAAGAAGAAGTTTTTAGTTTTGGAAAATACAAAGACCAAAGTGTTGAAGCCGTTTTCAAAAAAGAACCCTCTTATTATGATTGGATGATGAAAGGCGATTTTCCATTATACACCAAAAAAGTGATTACCGCTATCAGACTTAGGGCCTTTAACTCAAAATAAGATGTTATGTAATGCCAATTCTTGAAACTTTAATCGGCATTGTTTACAGTTTTCTTTTCTATTTTATGATTAGAAAATTAAAATTCTGGGATGATTCTTTTATCTCCAGAAATCAATTTATATTTCTTTTTTCGCTTAAAGTTGTTGCTGGAGTTGTTGTTTGGCAATTTTACAATTATCAATATGAAAGGTCGCATGGCGATGTTTTTAGGTTTTATGATGATGCCAGAATTGCTTATGATAATTTAAAATCTTACCCTATCAGTTTTTTAAAATTTACTTTTGGAATTGGCTCTGACCCAAACATTGAAGCCCTTTATCCAAAACTTGATTCATGGGATAGAGATTATAATTATCGTTTAGCCATTATTGATAACCGCACCATTATTCGCTTCAATTTATTCCTTTTTCCTTTTACACAAGGCGTTTATTTTGTGCATGTTTTGTTTCATGCTTTCCTTTCTTTTATTGGTTTGGTAAGTATTTACAAAGCTTTCAAAAGCAATTTTGCAGAAAAAGAACAATGGTTAATTGCTTCCATTTTTATTGTACCCTCACTCCTATTTTGGGCTTCGGCAGTTTTAAAAGAAAGTTTATTGATTTTTGGTTTAGGCATTTTTATTAGAGAAATCAAAAAAATTATTGATAATCAATATTCAAGCATTAATTATTGGGCATTGATAATTGGTTTTTTCACTCTTTTTTCCATCAAAGCTTATGTGTTAATTATTTTAACTCCTGGGATTTTTACGCTAGTTCTTTTTAAGTTTAAACCTGTTTCAAAGCCAGTATTAACAGCTTTTTTAATAAATATCACCTTACTTTTTTTGGTTATTAATTTGAAACATATAAACCCGAAACTCGATATTATTTATGTGATTTTTCAAAAAAGCAGAGACGCCATGAACGAGGCTTTTCTGCACGGTGCAGGAAGTTTAATTGAGGGTTACGAAAAACTTGAACCCAACTTATTTACTTTCATTAAAAGAAGTCCGGAAGCTCTACTGAATGCACTTTTCAGACCTTTTCCAAGCGATTTAAACAGATTGCTTTATTGGCCAAATTTTCTAGAAACCTTAATTTGGTTAGCAGCCATAGTTTTCACAATATTTCAATTTAAAAAACCTGAAAAATCTGAAGTTCCAATCTTAATTTTTTTGGCACTTTTTTGTTTTTATTTTTTACTTCTAGTTGGCTTAACAACACCATTAATAGGCTCAATTGTAAGATATCGAATTCCGGTTTTGCCTTTTTTATTAATTCTGTTAGGCTTACTTAATAATTATAAAAACCAAAAATTTATACTCAATAAAAATTCGAATTCGTAAAAATTACTCCTTAGTTTTTTCAAACGATGCGAAAGTTAAAATATAGCCATCAGGATCAATTACAGTAAATTCTGTGGAACCATAAGATGTTTTATGTAACTCTTTGATCATTTCCATTTTTCCTTGCAGTTTCTCAAACATTTCGCTTGCGCTTTGCACTTCAATAAAAAAAGTTTGATTGGCCTTGTTATTTCTTTGTTCGCCTTCTGGTAATTCACTTCTCAAACTGTTTTCTTCCTGCAACATTAGTCGAGTATTTGCATATCTCAACATAGCCCAAGAAATGTTTCCATCATCACTTTGAAGACTATCAATAACAATAAATCCAAAATTATTTCTGTAAAAATTAATAGAAGTTTCTATGTTTGAAACACCAATATTGCTGGTAAAACTTTTAATTTCTGTTTGAAAATTGTTGTATTTGAAGTTGGCTTCTTCAGCAAAATCAATCAAATCTTTTAAACCATACCAATTGTGCAATTCCATTATCAGTCGTCCGGCTTTAACAGCAGGATCGTTCATGGTTAAAGCTTTGGCTTCATCTTCAGAGCAGTTAAAGATGAAAATACCTCTCACATCGCCTTTTCCATCGAAAGGGCCAGCAATAATCAGTTTTCCATTTTTTGCCATTTCAGAAATATAATTTAAATGCGCGGCTTGAATTTTATCCGCTTGGGCTTTTGGCATATCTCTTTTAGGACCTGATTTCAAAAAGGCCATTACATAGTTTTGCATTTGCCATTGAGGAACTTTATCAGCCGATTGCGCCATTGTAAAAACGGAAATAAATACTGCTATTGAAGTGAAAAGTAATTTCTTAATCATAATTTTTGGTATTGATAATCAGGTATTTGTAAAATTTTAGGAAATAATTTTTTCTTTCCATGCAGCGAAGAAATAAAATTAAAGTATTTATAAATAGAAAATCGAAAAAATTTGATACCAAGCGAAAGCATATCATTAGAATTAGCCCTTATCGAAAAAGCAAAAAAAGGCGACAGAATTAGCCAATTTGAGCTTTACGAAAGATACTACAAGGCTATGTACAATTGTGCTTTACGTATTTTAAAAAATGAAACCGATGCTGAAGATTGTATGCAAGAAGCTTTTTTAAAAGCATTTAAAAGTTTAAAAAGTTTTGACTCTAATCAAAGTTTCGGTGGTTGGATAAAAAGAATAGTAATCAATGAATGTATTGATGATTTAAAATCGAGAAAAACCATTGATTTTGAAAAAGTGATTGAAGTTCATTATAAAACCAATAAAACCAATGAAAACCAATTGAAACTGGAAATTCATAAAATAAAACAAGCAATGACCGAGCTGCCCGATGGTTATAGAACCATATTGTCGCTCTTACTTTTTGAAGGTTATGACCATGAAGAAATAGCCCAAATCTTAAAAATTAAAAGTTCAACCTCTCGCTCACAATTTCAAAGAGCCAAAGAAAAATTGATTGAAATTTTTAAATTTAAAACAAATTAAAAATGGAAAATTTAGAACAGTTTATTAAAGATAATCACGATAACTTCAACCAAGACGAACCCAATGCCCATCACCATGAAAGGTTCAAAAGAAAACTGGAGTCGAACCAAGCTAAACCTAAAACTTTCGCGCTAAAAATAGCGGCAGGATTTTTTTTCATCATCATCGCTGCTTGGTTCCTTCAGTTTTTTATGGTTAAACAAAGTGCACCTCATCAAAATGTGGCAATAAAAGAGCTTTCATTAAAAGACATTTCACCTGAATTAGCCGAAGTAGAAACCTATTACAATTCAGCACTGGAAATAAAAATGCAAGATTTTTATGGGCAGAAAAATAGCAACAATTTCGACCCAGAATTGTACCAACAAATTGACATTTTAGACAAAGAATATCAAAAACTAAAATTAGACTTAGCTGAAAATCAAGGCAACAAAATGATTATAATGGCCATGATTCAAAACCTAAAACTGAGACTGGACGCGGTAGAACAACTTTTATTACAAACAAAAAATTTAAATCAAAGCAATCATGAAAACGATAAAGCATAATCTGGTTATTTTATTTGCAACAATTGCATTCATTATTCCAAACAAAACTTGGGCAAGCAAAAGTGAACCTGAATACAAAAAAACCATTAAAAAGGAATTTTCAGTTGGAAAAGATGCCATTTTAGATGTAAATCACAAATATGGTAAAGTACACATTAACACCACCGCACAAAACGAAATAACGATTGAGGTAACCATTGGTGTTGATGCCAGAAATCAAGAAGATGCCAATGAAATAATGGATAATATTGAAATTATAATGCAAAAAACTGGCGCTATTGTGCTGGTGGATACCAAATACAAAAAGAATTTTAAGAATAATAAAAACAACCTTCAGGTAAATTATGTGATAAATATTCCATCTGATATTACTGTTTTGGCAGATATCAAATTCTCCAATTTCTTTTTAGGAGATTTAAAAGGTAAATGCAAATTAGAATTAGATTATAGCAATTTCACACTCGGTAATTTAAGTTATCCAATCAATGAAATTTATGCCAAATTCAGCAATGGAACTATGCAAACGGCTGATAAACTAAATGTGTTAATGAGTTACGGAACTTTAAAAGCCGAAGCCATTAATGAGCTTACTATGACCTCAGAATTTTCGACCATTAAAATTGAAGAGTTAAAAAAATCGAAAGTTTCATCTAAATATGATTCATTTTCAATTGAAAAAGTTGGTGAAATAATTTTAAATGCCAGCTTCACAGCTATTACATTAAAAGAACTTGCTAAATCAGCTGTTATTAACAGCAAATATGGAGCCATTAAGCTTGGAAATATTTCGAAAAATTTTGAACTAATTGACATTGATAGCGAGTTTGCAGGAGTGAAATTGGTTTTTGAACAAGAAAGCGGATTTAATTTCCATTTAAACACTGAATTTGCTGGAATTTCTGTTCCTAAATCAGTAAATATTACTCAAAAAATTAAAGAGTATAACAGCGAAAGTTTAAAAGGAAGTTATGGAAATGCAAAAAATTCAACCGTTAAAGTATCGAGCAAACATGGTGGCATAAAAATTGTTACCGATGCCGATGAAAAATAATCTCATCATACATTTTCCTTGCTAAAAAAGCCCTTTCTTCTATCTCCCCGAAAGGGCTTTATTTTTTTCCAAAAATTGTTGATTAAATCTTAAAAAATGCCATGATTTATTGATTTTTACACCATTAAGGAGTCAACATTTAGCCTACATTTGACCCAAAATTTGAAAAAAAATGAGTGAAAATTTAAAGGTGTCAAAAATGGCTGAAAGCCTTATTGGTTCTGAAATTATAAAGCTAGCCGGAGAAATTAGAGAAAAAATGAGCAAGGGTGAAAAGATTTATAATTTCACAATTGGCGATTTTGACCCCAAAATTTTCCCAATTCCTGAACAGTTAAAAAGTTTGGTTGGCCAAGCTTACAATGAGTTTGAAACCAATTATCCACCAGCCGAAGGTTTACCTGAATTGAGAAAAGAAATAATTGCTTTTTCAGAAAAAAACCAAGGTTTAAAATGGGCTGACAATGAAGTTTTAGTGGCTGGTGGCGCAAGACCAGTAATTTATGCTATTTTTCAATGTTTGGTTGATGCTGGCGATACTGTAGTTTTTCCAGTTCCGTCATGGAACAACAACCATTACACGCATTTAAGTCACGCTAAACAAGTTTTTGTGGAAACACATGCCGAAAACAATTTTATGCCAACCGCAGCCGAATTAGCACCTCATTTGAACGATGCTACTTTATTGGCTTTATGTTCGCCACTTAATCCATCAGGAACTGTTTTTGGTTTAGAACAACTGACTGAAATTTGCGATTTGGTTTTAAAAATTAATCAAAATAAAAAAGAAGGCGAAAAACCTTTGTACTTGATGTACGATCAAATTTATTGGCCTTTAACTTTTGGCGATATAAAACATTATGACCCTATTAACATTCGTCCGGAAATTAAAAAATACTGTGTGTATGTTGATGGTATTTCAAAATCATTAGCTGCAACAGGTGTTCGTGTGGGTTGGGCTCATGGCGCTGCGCACATCATTTCGCGAATGAAATCTATTTTGGGTCACATAGGCGCTTGGGCACCAAGACCTGAGCAAAAAGCAGTAGCTAATTATTTAAACCATCCTGATTTTTTTAACTTTTTGAAAAATTTTAAAACAGAAGTAAACCATCGTTTAATGGGTTTACATCAAGCTTTTCAGCAATTAAAAAAAGAAGGATTTTTGGTTGATTCCATTCAACCGATGGCGGCAATTTATTTAACCGTGCAGTTTAATTTGAAAGGCAAAAAAACAGCCGATGGAAAAACGCTGAACAATACCAAAGACGTAACTGCTTATTTGTTAGATGAAGCCAAGTTTGCCATAGTTCCTTTTTATGCCTTTGGTGCTAGCAATGAAAGCGATTGGTTTAGAGTTTCGGTAGGTACAATGAAAAAAGACGATTCTGAAAATATTTATTTAGCTTTGAAAAACGCATTATCAAAACTATCTTAATTATGAAAAAATCGATTCAACTTTTTTTTGTTATTACCGCTGTGGCTATGATTTCATTTACAGCCTGCGGAAAAAGTGAAGAAGAAAAAGCAGCAGAAGCAGCCGCCATTGAAGCTGAAAAAGCCAATGACGAAGCCGATGTTTTAGAAATGATGGAATCATCAGAAAGCGATTCAACCGGAACAGGATTGGATACCATTCAATAAATTTTTCCTAAAAATTTTAATACAAACCCTTAAGGCCAAATCAATTATTGTTGGCTTTAAGGGTATGTTTTTAAAACCTAAATGTTATATAATTGCTGAGGTTATATCAAAAAAACTATCAAAAACATCCTTGAAAATTGGTAGATTATAATCTATCAAATATTTTTTTTTAATTGATTCCTTAATCATTTAAAATTCTCAAAAAACCATTTATCTAAACTGAGGTCGAAAAGCTGATTCGATATGATTGATTCTGTACTTTTCACCTGACCATAAAACTGAAACAATATCAAATCGAATTTCTAAATCTAGTCCTGAAAGTTCAATAAATGCTTGAGCAGCAGCAAATAGGTTTTTTTGTTTGGCTTTGTTTACAAACTCTTCGGGTTCGCCAAAAAGATTAGATCTGCGAGTTTTTACTTCAACAATTATTAATTCATCTCGTTTTTTGGCAATTAAATCAACTTCGTATTGTTTGTAGCGCCAATTTGATTCTAAAATTTCGTATCCATTTTCAATCAGAAATGTTTTGGCCAAATTTTCTCCTTGAATGCCAGTTTCCTTTTTTTCCATTACTCAATCATTAAAAAAAAATGAAGTTAAGGAAAAGCTACAGCAATTGCACCTGAAAAATTTTCTAATTGCACAAATTCATTGTTGTGAAACAATTTTCCTGAAAAAATTAAATTCAACTTCATTGTTTTTTGTCCTTTTTCATTTTGCTTATAAGTTTCAGTAGATTGAATTTCAAACAAGGCATTGTTTTCTTGAGGATTTAAACTAGAGTTATAAATTTTACCATTTGGAGAATGATATTGAATTTCAATCCTGTTTTGACCTTTCAATTCTTCTAGGGACACAGGAATGACATTGTAATCAAAGTTTACTACACAACCTTGAAAGCTATTATCAATTAGTATATTTTTTTGAATGGATAAATTGCAACCATCATCAGTATTTAATAGATGTAAGTTTATCTTTTCAACTTGTGTGCCAGTGGGAAAATAATATTCAAATTTATCAGAATAAGCATTTTGTCCATTGGAAGTTGTCCATTTTACAATGTTATTATTTGAATTAATAGCATCAGCATCAAAAACAATTTTATTAGTTGATAATTGATGATTTATTTTTGCCCTACAAGGCGATAAATAAAGCGGAACATCAGAACAAATTTGTTCGCTGCAACCAGCAGGATTGTTAATAGAAAGACAAACATTAAAAACCTCATCCATCGGGAAATTAGGATAATAATAAACTGGATTTAAGTCAGTTGAGTTTTGTCCGTTGCCAAAATTCCATAATAAATTAATTGGGCCTTGACTTGAAACGCTAGATTGAAATTCGATTTTATTGGATTTAAGATTATAAAAATCTTTAGTTCCCGCTATTAGTGTATTAAGGGCATTGGGCATTTCTCCTTGCGCCAAAGCTTCTTTGTCTTTTACAATTATTTTGAAACTTCCAGGGCAGTCGATACAATTTTTGGGTGAAAAATTGGCTACATAATTATACACTCCAAAACTATCTTGAAAATAGCTGGTATATAAATAATAATTGTTTAAACCTCCCGTAAAATTTTGCTGAATACCATCAATAGTTCCATTCAATTCTAGCTTTTCAGAAGATGGAGAATAACCAAAAGTTGGGTCGTCTTTCTTTTTGCATGAAAAAGAAAAAGCAATAATTAGTAATGAGAATAATATTTTTTTCATTTTCCTATTTTTAAAAAATGATATCTAACAAATAACCTAATTTGAGCATTATTGTCAACTTGATTTTTTCCAAAAATCCTATTGTCAGTAACGTCCTTAAAACCATAGTTTACATTTAAACCAAGATTTAAATTGTCAAGCAAACTATATTCATAATGAAACAATAATCCAAAATCCGCTCTTTCAAGGCCATTTAAGTAGCCCCATCCTTCTTCATTTTCGATGATTTCATTACCAAAAAAATCAACATTTTTGAATTCAATTTGACTGTAGGTGTTTATTAAATAAGCTGCATAAACGCCCAACCCTACTCTATTTCTTCCATTAAAATTGTAAGAATAAAGGAGCGGAATTTCTGCATAATAAAGTGATAAGTTTTTGATAGTTATAGATTCTAAATTTCGCCCAAAATCATAATTTTCTGATTGATAAGCTCTGGAAGAACCCGCGTTGTTTCTAATTTGAAAATTAAGACCTGTGTAAAGTGAACTTTTGTAACCTAAATTTCTAACATAACTAATTCCAATGTAGAGATTTTTCAGACTATGTTTATCGGTATTGTACCATGGCAATGAATAGTTATATCCTGCAATTAAACCTAAGTTTTTGCTACCGATTTTTTCATTTGGTTTTATTGGATTCTGCGGCAAAACTTCTTTTGGTTCTTCCTTTTCATTGGAAACACTGTCTTCTTTTGCTGCTACTTCTTCCGTCTTTTTTTCAATTTCTTTTTCTTCCTCATCGTTGGTTAAAACAGCCACAGAGTTTGATGTTGGATTTATGTTTACATCTTGATTAGTATTTTCGGTAAAGTTGTTTCCAGTTGCACTTGAATCAGGTTTATTATCGGCAAAAACTGGTTTCACTACTTCCATATTTTTAGAATTTCCAGTTTTTTCAAAAGTGTTTTTCACTTCATTTTTTTCAGACTTACTATTTTTAGTTTCCGATTTTGAGTTAATCACTTCTGCTTTTTTAACTGCAATTTCTTTATTGGTTTTATTTGGATTAGAAGCTTTTGTCTGTGGTTCGTTGATGTTTTCCTTTTCCGGTTTTTCTTCTTTAGTATTTACTTTTTCGATCGTTTTTGGTTCAATATTTTTTTGCTGATTAAGGCTATTATTCTCAGATTTTGAATCTTCATTTGTTACATTTTCAACTATTTGTTTTTTATCATCAATTGAATTAATGTAAAAAAAAGTTGGTACTAAAACCAAAATGGCTGGTAAAACTCCTCTTGTAAACCAAAAGAAAAAACCTCTTTTTTTCTTTTGATTGAGTAATTTTTCCATGTTATTCCAAGCGGCTTGATTGAAGGGTTCGTTCGCACCTTCAAAACCATCTTTGAACATTTTATCTATATCGTTATCCGACATCATGCTGATTTAATTTTATTTACATTAAACTTCAACAATATTTTCAGTTTATTTCGTGCTTCAGAAAGATGCCATTTAGAGGTACCTTCCGATATGTAGAGCATTTCTGCTATTTCTTTATGTGAGTAGCCGTCAATAACATAAAGGTTAAATACCTTTGATGAAACTGCTGGTAATTTTTGGAGCAATAAAAGCAATTCTTCATAGCCATATTTTTCATTTTCGTTAGAAGAATCATTTTCATGAAATTGATCTTTAAACTCTATAAAATCTCTCTCCTTATTCTTTTTTCTAAATTCGTCAATAATAGTATTGATGACAATTTTTTTTACCCAAGGTTCAATTGGCTTTTGCAAGTCAATGTTTTTTATGGAATTGAATACTTTTAAAAACGCCAAGTTCAAAATGGCCTCTGCATCGTCTTTATTGTTTAAATATCTTTTGCAAACAGGCATCATAGCAGGATAAAAATGACGGTAAAACTCAAACTGAGCTTTTCTGTCATTTTTTATGCAACCTTTAATGATTTCTGCAGCTAGCATTAATTATTATTTAAAAAATTAAGCTGCCGCAAAAAATCTGCGGCAGCTGTTGAGAGAAAATGAAACCTATGAACTAGTTTTTCACTATTTTAAAATTCATTCTAGAATTGCTGTTACTCAAATTCAGAAAATAAATTCCATTTGGCAATTCTGAAATATTTAAAGTTGAATTAGCACTCGAAATTACTTTTGTCATAACTGTTTTTCCTGAAATTTCTAAAACTTCAAGATTAAATGTTTGATCGAAATCTTCAATTTGTAAGTTTAAATTTCCATTAGAAGGATTAGGGAAAATACGCACATTTTTATTGTTTGTAATATCTTCTATACCAACCGAAGTAAGGTTTATTGAAGTTGAATTTACTTCGAAAATACTTCCTGTGTTTGAAGCATTATTAGCATCAAGCGTCACAGTTAAAATATCACTTGGTTTACCTAACATTTCTACCTGAACTTTGTAAGTTCCATAAGGTAATGAAGTGAACTCATAATTACCTTGACTATCAGTAAATGTAGTTCTTAAAGCATTCATTGCATTATCAAACAAAATAACTTGAGCCGATGGAATTGGATCGCCAGGACCAGCAGGTCTTCCAGCACCTTGTGAAACTAATCCACCAATAAATCCAGGACCACCAGTAAAGTTTCCAGCTATTAAGTTAATATCAACTATGCTTCCTATTGGAGTTGGATAAACCGCGGTTGAATAAGCCCATGAAGCAGAGTTAGAATAATAAGTTGGTAAAAAACTACCGTAATCCACATCGCTTGTTTGAAGCGCAGCTTTTACATGATAAACACCAACTGGAGCAGCAAATGAATAATATCCATTCGAATTTGAATAAGCAGTATCAATGGCAGTTAAAGTAATTCCTTGATTACTTGAATCGGCTTCAATTAAAAACACAATGGCATCATTAGCAGCTACATTGTTTTTAGTTATATAACCTGAAATTAATGGAGGATTGGTTCCTTGTAACAATGTGTCGCAAGCTGTATTCGAGCAGCCTGTAGAACTAGTAACTGTTAAACAATAATAAATACTGCTCGATTGATTGTTTACATATAGGACATTTTGAGTATTGTAGGTGGAAGTAATTCCATTTGATTCAATTTGCCATAAGTAAGTGAAAGGACCTGTTCCAGATGCATTGCCTGAAAAATAAGTATTAATTCCTTGAACATTAACAGATGGAATGGCTTGACAGTTGCCACCTGAACCACCAATTATTAATGTATCACAAACAGTGTTTGAACAGCCGCTAGCATTTGTTACAGTTAAGCAATATAAATAACTGCCTGGTTGAGCAATAGCCTGAGTAAAGTTTTGTGAATTGTAACTGTAAGTCATTCCATTATAAAATATTTGCCAGAAATAAGTGAAAGGACCTGCACCAATAGCACTACCTGTGAAACTAGCATTAATTCCTTGAACAGAAGCAAAAGGAACAGCAGTGCAAGTTGAACCAGTTGGTGATGTACAATAATTTATAGAAAAATTGCTCAATGCAACAGAATTTTGGATACTGAAAGTATCTCCTAAAAGAAATCCATTACAATCTTGAACAGAAACGGTCATCAAACCATTATTCGAAGGAAGGTTAATTGAATCACTTACACATCCATTTGAATTGGTGAAAAGGGTGTAAGTTGAGGTTGCTCCTCCACCTTGAAAATTTAATGTTAATGCAAGACCTGTAACATTAGCCCCATTGTTGGGTATTAAGCAACCCTGAACAAAAACAGGATAAACAGTTTGTGCACCTGCATTAAGCGCAAAAAACACAAATAATAATTGAATAATTCTTTTCATAATTTTTATAAATTGATGGTTATGCCCTCCTACACGCTAATATTAAAGAAAAGGTTGGGTTGGCACTAAAAATAACTATTAATTAGCTGATAAACAGATTGCTAAATTTATATCAAAACATTAATAATCTTTTTATGTTTTTTCAAAAATTCTTTTATTCTAACTTAGCAGCCTATTTTTCTGTATGACAAACAATTTATACTGCAATAGTTTAACAGACTATTCGCGATTCCAAACAAGAATTATAAAAATTGGTGATTTAACTTTAGGTGGAAACAATCCAATCAGGTTGCAAAGCATGACAACCACTGATACTATGGATACCCAAAAAACAGTTGAACAGTCAATAAGAATGATAGAAGCTGGTTGCGAATTGGTTCGAATTACAGCCCCTAGCATAAAAGAAGCCCAAAACCTTGAAAATATTAAAAATGAATTGCGAAAACGTGGTTATATAACACCTTTAGTCGCTGATATTCATTTTACCCCCAATGCTGCCGAATTAGCTGCGAAAATTGTTGAAAAAGTTCGCGTTAATCCAGGAAATTACGCTGATAAAAAGAAGTTTGAACATATTGACTACTCTAATGATACTTACGAAGCTGAGTTAGAAAGAATTAGAGAACGTTTTACTCCATTAGTGAAAATTTGCAAAGAATATGGAACAGCGATGCGCATTGGCACTAATCATGGTTCGCTTTCTGATAGAATTTTAAGCAGATATGGTGACACGCCTCTTGGTATGGTTGAATCGGCCATGGAGTTTTTAAGAATTTGCGAAGACAATAATTATTACAACCTTGTTTTATCAATGAAAGCCTCTAATCCGCAAGTAATGGTGCAGGCTTATAGATTGTTGGTAAACCACATGATGGCGGAAGGAATGAATTATCCGCTGCATTTAGGCGTAACTGAAGCTGGTGAAGGCGAAGATGGTAGAATAAAATCTGCAATGGGAATTGGTGCTTTGCTAGAAGATGGTTTAGGCGATACTATTCGCGTTTCACTGACAGAAGAACCTGAATTTGAAATTCCTGTTGCAAAAGCTTTGGCTGATAGGTATTCGAAAAGAAAAGCCAATGCAATTGAGCCCTTAAATGAAGCTTTGGTCGAAAAAATTAATTTAGGTTACAGCCCATTTGAATACACTAAAAGGAATACAGTAGAAATTGAAAACTTTGGAAACCATAATGTTCCAAGAGTTATTGCTGACTTTTCTGACAAAGAAAAAATTAATGAAGCATCCTTTTTTGCCGTTGGTTACAATTATTCTATTCCAAACGACAAATGGAACATAAGCGATTTGGCCTGCGACTATATTTTTGCAGGAAACAATTCTGTTGATTTTGCCATTCCGGGAACTTTAGGCATTATTTATAATTACGCTAAATGGTTAGTTGAAAAAGAAAAAGACAGAAGATTTCCCATTTTTGATAAATCAGAATGGTTGAACAATGCCTTAAAATCGAATAAGTTAAACTTTGTAACAATTTCGTTAAAGGATTTATTAGATCAAACTTTTGTTCAATCATTATTAAAAGAAAAAATTGTATTAGTTGTTGAAACCGAAAATGAGCATGCTATGCCTGAATTGAGGAGAGCTTTTTTCGAACTAATTTCTCAAAACATAAACATTCCGGTTGTTATAAAACGAGTTTATTCTAATTTATCTGAAAACGATTTTCAATTGAATGCCTCAACCGATGCAGGTGCTTTGCTGATTGATGGTTTTGGGGACGGAATTTGGCTAGATGTCAAAAAAGTTGGTAAAAAAATAATTAACGATACTTGTTTTGGTATTTTACAAGCCAGCAGAACCAGAATTTCAAAAACTGAATATATTTCTTGCCCATCATGCGGAAGAACTTTATTTGATTTACAAGAAACAACAGCCAAAATTCGTTCAGTTACCAATCATTTAAAAGGAATAAAAATTGGGATAATGGGTTGCATTGTCAATGGCCCAGGTGAAATGGCTGATGCTGATTATGGTTATGTTGGAACGGGAGTAGATAAAATTACATTATATAAAGGTAAAGAAGTAGTAAAAAGAAATATCAATTCGGAAGGTGCTGTCGAAGCGCTCATTGAATTGATTAAAGAACATAATGATTGGGTAGAAAAAGAATAAAAAAAGGGGCTTCGAGCCCCTTTTTTATTTTGATAGCTTTTTTCTTGAAATTAATTAAACGCATTAAATCCAGTTACGTCCATTCCTGTTATTAATAAATGGATATCATGTGTGCCTTCATAAGTTATAACACTTTCTAAATTCATCATGTGTCTCATAATTGGATATTCTCCTGTTATACCCATTCCACCGTGAATTTGTCTTGCTTCTCTTGCAATGTGCAAAGCCATATCCACATTATTTCTTTTAGCCATTGAAATTTGAGCAGGACTGGCTCTGTGTTCATTTTTTAAAACTCCTAAGCGCCAAACCAAAAGTTGAGCTTTGGTAATTTCAGTAACCATTTCAGCTAATTTTTTTTGCTGTAATTGAAATGCACCAATAGGTTTACCAAATTGCATTCTTTCTTGCGAGTATCTTAAAGCTGAATCATAACAATCCATTGCTGCGCCAATTACACCCCATGAAATACCATAACGAGCAGAATTTAAACAACTCAAAGGTCCTTTTAAACCTTTTACTCCTGGTAAAATATTTTCTTTTGGAACTTTTACATTATCAAAAACTAATTCTCCTGTAGCCGAAGCTCTTAAAGACCATTTGCCATGCGTTTCAGGTGTGGTAAAACCTTCCATTCCTCTTTCTACAATCAACCCATGAATTTCACCTGCTTCGTTTTTAGCCCAAACCACTGCAATATCAGCAAAAGGAGCATTAGATATCCACATTTTTGCACCATTTAAAATAACATGATCACCGGCATCTTTAAAATTAGTAATCATTCCTCCTGGATTTGAGCCATGATCTGGCTCTGTTAAACCAAAGCAGCCCATCATTTCGCCTTTAGCCAATTTGGGTAAATATTTATTTTTTTGAGCTTCGCTTCCAAAAGTAAATATGGGGAACATTACCAAAGAACTTTGAACTGATGCAGTTGAACGAAGACCAGAATCGCCTCTTTCTAATTCTTGCATAATAATTCCATAGGAAATTTGATCCAAACCTGGACCGCCATATTCAGCTGGAATATATGGGCCAAATGCACCAACTTCAGCCAATCCTTTTATCCATTCTTTTCTAAAAGTCGCACTCTGAGCGGCATCTTCAATGTAAGGTGAAACTTCTTTTTTAACCCAAGCTCTAACTGTTTCTCGAATTAATTTATGCTCTTCCGTTAAAAGTTCATCCACCAAATAATAATCGTGTGATTGAAATCTATCTTTATTCATATAGGTTTATTTTTCTGATAAAATTTAAAGAGGCGCAAAAGTAGCCAAATTTATATTGTATATATTCGAATTTTTATACTTTTAAGCCAATTTGAAATTAACAAATGAATTTGCCTTTGGTTGTATGTTAAAAAAACTTCTATCCATCTTTATAGTGTTAGGAACATGTTTTACTGTTTCTGCACAGCGAAAAATTATAATTGAAGTTTATAATAATTACTTCTTACCCAATCAAGTTTTGGCTACAGAGGGCGACACAATAGTTTGGAAATGGCGTGAAGGCAATCACACAACTACTTCACTCGAAGTTCCTTTTGGGGCAAATAATTGGGATAATGAGATTAACCCTAATTTAAGAGAGTTTAGTTATGTGATGAAAGAATCTGGTGAATATGGTTATTACTGTAAAAATTTTGGCGTTCAGGATAACATGTCTGGATTTATATTTTGCGCTGAACCAAATGCAATTGCTGAGTACGATAATTCCATCATAACCTTAAAACCAAACATTTCGAATACAATCATTCAAATAGACCTATTTAGTGATGCAACTGAAATAGAAATATTTGACCTTGCAGGTAAACTAATTAAAAAGTTTAATAATCAACAAAATACCACTTTTTTAGATATCTCTAATTATAAAAATGGCTTATACATTTTAAAAGTTTTTGATAGAAATACTCAAAAATATTATTCGAAAAAATTCTTAAAAATTTAAATCCAACAACAACAATAAATTTATGAAGCTAAAAATTACAACTATTTCATTTGCTCTCACACTTGGTTTAATGTTTTATAATTTCAACTTTAGTAAGGTTCATTCTAGTTCTTCTGGAGCGCCTGCAGGGTCGTCTGGGGCACCAGGAGAAACAACTTGCGCAACCTCAGGTTGTCATTCAGGAACTTCTACACCAGTTAATGGTATTGACGCTATTTCTACCGACATTCCTGCATCGGGTTATGTGCCAGGCTCAACCTATACAATCACCATCGGGGGCACTAATCCATTAGGTGGCAACATAGCAAGAGCTGGTTTTCAAGCATCTATTCAAAAAAATGGTGCAAAAGCAGGTACCATTATTAATACAAGTAGCGAAACTAAGCTCATTTCTTCTGGAAAATACATTACCCATACCACTGCTGGAACAGCGGCTGGAACACCTACAAAATTCTATACATTTCAGTGGACCGCTCCAAACAACACAACAACTGGAGATGTAACAATTTATGCTGCAATGAATATTGCTAATAATGACGGTGGAACAGCTGGGGATATTATTTTAAACACTTCTTTGGTTTTTCCACTTGATGTAACTTCATCTATTAAAGAAAATGAAATAAACCATGTTTCTATTTTCCCAAACCCATTTACAAGCGAAGTAAATATTAATTTCAACTCAAAAACTAACGGGCAAAGTTATCTTTACAGCATTGATGGAAGACTTATAAAAACCATAAATGAAAATAGCATTCAAAACAAATTGAGTGTTGAAAATTTGGCTAATGGTATGTATTTCTTACAATTTAATGTAGAAGGAAAATCATACGTTAAAAAATTGATTAAAAAATAAATGTAGAAATCAATTTAACTTTTCAACATTCTTTCAAACTTTATTAAAAGAGGCCAATTTGGCCTCTTTTTGTATATAAATTTGGCACATGATTTCTGCTTCTGCTCAAGATACTATAAAACCTGTTTTAAATCAAAACGATAACCTCTCAAAACCAATTGATGAGCAAATACAGCAGTTTTTTGGTAATAGAGACTCCTTGAAAATTAATGGTGCAATTATCAGAGATAGTTTAAAATTAAAAAAAGACAGTTTAAAGCTTAATAAAAAAGATAAAAAAGACAGTTTAAAAGTTAATAACCAAAAAGATAGTGTTTCAGTTAAAGGCGAAAAGCAAAAAAAAGATAGTTTAAAAATTAAAGATTTAAAAAAAGAGACAATAGCCGTTCAAAAAACTGAAAAAGATAGTAGCTTATTCACTTCAACAGATAGTGTAATAATAAACACAAAACTAAAAGCTAACATTGATAGTGCTGCAAAAGTAAATCATCTAGGATATTTCAATAATTTTCAAAATACAATTGCCATTCCTAAAATAGAAATGCGCAGCTCCATTTTTGAAAATCATGCCTTAAAAGCATCAGCCTTCAAAGTAAAAACTATTCCCGACAATAAATCAGATGTAGTTTCATTGTTAATATTTTTTTTCATAAGTGTTACAACATTATTTTTTGTAATTCAGCGGAAGAAGATGTTTGAATATTTTTACTCATTTTTCTTTAGAACGCAGTTTTATCAAACTTTCAGAAATGAAACAAGATTAGTAACAGTTTTTCAATCATCCCTTTTTCTAATCTCAGCTGGCATATTATCAATTTTTATTTTTCAAATTTTTGATTTTTATAAAATACAGTTAAACCTATTTAATATTAAGGTTAATTACTTATTTATTTTTCAAGCAGTATTAATATTGTATTTGATAAAAATGAGTATAACCTATTTAAATGGTATAATTTTTAAGGTAAGTAATGAAGGTTCAATCCAAGTTTATAATCAATTTCTGTTTTTGTTATCTAATTCAATTCTTTTGTTGCCAGTGATATTGATGTACCAATTTACCAAAAATATAAGTCAAGAAATTTGGATAATTTTAGGTTTAAGTATAATATCTTTTTTACTGCTAATCAGAGTAGTTAGGGTATGGGATATTTACAGAAATGAATTAGGCTTGTCAACCACCTATGTTTTTTTATATCTTTGCACCCACGAAATTTTGCCTTTGGCATTGTTTCTAAAATTTTTGGGTAAGTAAATACAACTTTCTAAACCATTTAAACTTAGGATTACTTGAAAGTAAAAAGTATATTAGTAACGCAACCAAAGCCTGAAACAGAAAAATCGCCATATTTTGATTTGGCGAAGAAGTTCGATTTAAAGATTGACTTCAGGCCTTTTATACATGTTGAAGGAGTAAACGCTCAGGATTTTAGAAAAACAAGAGTTAATATTTTAGACCATCAGGCTGTTATTTTAACCAGTAGGAATTCTGTAGATCACTTTTTTAGACTGTGTAATGAATTGAGAGTTAATGTTCCTGAAACCATGAAATATTTTTGTTTAAATGAAGCTACAGCTTACTATTTACAGAAATACGTTGTTTTTAGAAAACGAAAAATTTTTCATGGAAAAGCTCATTTTAAGGATTTACTTGACATTGTAAGAAAACATAAAGATGACAATTACTTATTGCCATGCTCTAATATCCATGGCGATGAAATAATTGAAATTTTAGAAGAACAAAAAATTAAATACACTAAATCGATTTTTTACAATACCGTAACAAGCGATTTGAGTGATTTGGCGGATGTTTATTATGATATTCTAGTGTTTTTTAGTCCTTACGACATAAAATCTTTGTTCGAAAATTTTCCTGACTTTAAACAAAACAATACTAGAATTGCCACTTTCGGTAAAACAACTATAGAAGCTGCTGAAAAAGCCAATCTAATTGTAAACATCCCTGCGCCTGCACTTCAAGCTCCATCTATGACAATGGCCCTTGAAAATTACATCAAGCAGGTGAACAAATAATTTAAAAGGTTTTGGAATTTTCACCAAAACCTTTTTTACTCAAAACCCAATCTTAATCAATTTTTATTTTTCTTTGGGTTACTTCTTAATTAGCATGCAAAAATTTACACTTGGCCGTCCAGAAAAATTAAAAAGCGAAACCTTGATTTCGAGTTTATTTTCTGAAGGAAAAGGCCAAAGTAATTTTCCCTTAAAAATTATTTACAAAAAAATAGAGGCTGACAAATCTATTAGCCCAGTGCAAGTCTGTTTTTCAGTTCCAAAGAGAAATATCAAAAAAGCCACACAACGAAACAGAATTAAACGACTGTTGCGCGAATGTTACCGCTTGAACAAACATTCGTTTTATGAAAATTTAGCAAAAAGAGAAATCAAACTGGCAATTATTATTCTTTACCTCGATAAAAAAGAACATAATTTTCATTTACTTTACTCCAAATTAAACGAGGCACTTATTAAGGTTAGCAATGCTGTTTAAACTTCTGAGCCACATATTTATATTTATAATTAAACTTTATCAGTGGTTTATTTCACCAATGCTTCCTAATTCATGCAGATTTAACCCAACTTGCTCAAAATATGGGGTTGAAGCGCTGCAAAAACACGGGCCTTTTAAAGGTTTTTATTTAACCATAAAAAGAATTAGTAAATGTCATCCGTGGGGAAGTTCAGGTTATGATCCAGTTCCCTAAAAATTATTATTTATGAAAAAAATGAATCTAAAATTGAAAGGCTTTTTGTTAGCCGTAACCATATCTGTGATAGGTTTTTTCTCTTTCAGTTTTTCTGAAAACTATTTCGAAATTTCAAAGAATCTAGATATTTTTTCTACGCTCTTTAGAGAATTAAACATGAATTATGTAGATGAAACGGCCCCAGGC